>Ga0209162_1001561_pt1 | contig 22108 bp, 20 predicted proteins | sample YNPNPMetaG_FD_187121 | JGI IMG/M metagenome (GOLD analysis project Ga0209162, IMG submission 187121) | Anoxygenic and chlorotrophic microbial mat microbial communities from Yellowstone National Park, USA - YNP NP MetaG (SPAdes) (version 2) ...
GGGCGCCACGGCGCCGCAACGCCCACCTGCGTGGGCGTGCACGCGTCGGCGCAGGCCGACGCCCGGCCGCCGGCCCCTTAGCCGCGACCTCGGTCGCCCTCAACACGCGCCGCAACCCCCGATCGCCCAACAGATCCATCATCGCCAGCTTGCGTTTTAGGGCAATTTGCCGTACTATCGCGCTCAGCACCCCACATCTTGAGGTTATGAGCATGAAGATCACTCGAGCCGTCATCACGGCCGCCGGCCCCAACCAGCGCACCCTGCCGCTCCAAACGCTGATCGACCGCGACGGCACGGCCAAGGCCGTCCTGCGGATCATCGTCGAGGAGGTACTGAGCGCAGGCATCGAAGAGATCTGCGTGGTGGTCTGTCCGGGCGATGAAGTCGCGTACGCGACCGCGGTCGGCGAACACGCCGGCCGGCTCACCTTCGTGCAGCAGGCGGGACCGGTGGGTTACGCGCATGCCATTCATTGTGCGCGAGATTTCGTCGGCCGTCGGCCGTTCCTGCACCTGGTCGGCGATCACCTGTACGTGAGCCGGGACGGCCGCACCTGCGCCCAACAGCTCGTCGAGGTGGCGCAGGCCGAAGCGTGCGCGGTCTCGGCAGTACAGGCCTCGCGCGAGAGCCTGTTGCCCTACTACGGCGCGGTGGGCGGCCGCCGCGTGCCCGGCCGGCCCGGCCTCTATCTCATCGAAGACGTGATCGAGAAGCCGACGCCGACCGAAGCCGAACAGCGCCTGCTCGTGCCCGGACTGCGCGCCGGCCACTACCTGTGCTTCTTCGGCATGCACGTGCTCACTCCTACCGTGATGGACCTGGTGGCGGCAAGCATCGCCGAGACCGGGGATGGCAGCGGCGCCGTCTTCTCCCGATCGCTCGCCGAGCTGGCGAAGCGCGAGCGTTACCTGGCCCTGGAGCGGCCCTGGTGGCGCTACGATGTGGGCGTCAAATACGGCCTGCTGACGGCGCAACTGGCTTTGGCGCTCAGCGGCCAGGATCGCGATGAGGTGCTCGCCAGGCTGTTGGAGCTGTTGGCCCTGCGCGAGCTGCATCGCAGAGCATAACTGAAGAGCAAAACCCCGCGATGACGTCTCAACTGGTTTCCATCATCATCTCGTCCGATCCGGCCGTCCGCGACCGCTCGCTCGACGCATTTTGCCGGTCGGCTGCGCTGGCCCAACTGATGGAGGAATGCGCCGCGCTGGAGGCGTTCCGCCACGCCAGCGCCAATCTATACGAACGGGTGCGCGCGCTTTTCTTCCTCTACGCCATCCATCGCTTCCACATCCCCCTCAAGCCGGGCTTGCGTCGGGTGGGCTTCATCCCGTGGGAAGGATATGCCCATCTGTTGCAACGCCGCTTCGAGGAGGCCATTGATATCTTTCTGCAAGCCCAGGCCGAACAGGGGCCGAGCGAGGCCATCTCCAGCGCGTTGGCCGCGGCCTATCATCGGCTCGGCTTCCAGACGTTGGCCGACCAGGTGCGCCGGAGCGTGCGATCGGTGCGCGGCAACCAGTGGATGTTTCGGGTGGGCCATCCGGCCGATCAGCCGCTGCGGGTGCGGCCCGAGCTGCTTCAGCGGCCGTCGGCCGACGCGGCCTTCCCCATCCTGCGCGAGGCCACACCGGTGCGCATGGATCTGAGCCACAGCGCGTGGAGCGACATCTTCTTCCTGGGCATGGACTATCCCGAGGGCGCCCGCGTCCTGAACGTCTCGATTGACCTGGGCGTGCGCGGCCGCGACGCGGCCCCGCGGCCGCCGGTCGAAGCCTATTTCCGGGTGATAGATGAGCCGATCTTGCGCCTGGCGAGCGTGGACCTGGGCGCCACGGCCGATATCACCCAACTGGCCGAAGTGTTCGACTACGCCAGGGATTACCTGGGGCTGCTCAAGGCGGCAGTCATCGCGGCCGGCCTGGTGCCGCCGGGGATCGAAGGGTCGGAACAAAACCTGGCCGACCTGCTCGGCCGCATCGTGGGGCCGGGACGGGGCATCGAGCTGGTGAGCAGCGTCAACGGCATCCCCAAGGGCTCGCGGCTGGCCGTTTCCACCAGCCTGCTGGCGTGCCTGATCGCCGTCTGCATGCGCGCCACCGGCCAGGCGCATTCCCTTACCGGGCCGCTGTCGGAGGGGGAACGCCGGCTGGTGGCCGCGCGGGCCTTGTTGGGCGAGTGGCTGGCGGGTTCGGGCGGCGGCTGGCAGGATTCGGGCGGCCTCTGGCCGGGCATCAAGCTGATCTACGGCGTGCCGGCCGGCGAAGGGGACCCGGAATTCGGCATCAGCCGCGGCCGGCTCCTGCCCGATCACCGCATCTTCGGCCCCGACGAGGTGACGCCCGAAACGCGCCGGCGGCTGCAAGAAAGCCTGGTGCTCGTCCACGGCGGCCTGGCGCAGAACGTCGGCCCGATCCTGGAGATGGTGACCGAGAAGTACCTGTTGCGCGCGGAAGCGGAATGGGAGGGACGCAAGGAAGCGTGCGCCATCCTCGACCAGGTGGTGGAGGCGCTGTGCGCCGGCGATATCCGCCGGATCGGCGCGGTGACCACGCGCAATTTCATGGGGCCGATCCAGACGATCATCCCCTGGGCCGGCAACCTGTACACCGAACGCCTCATCCAACAAGCGCGCGCGGCCTTCGGCGAGCAGTTCTGGGGCTTCTGGATGCTGGGCGGCATGTCGGGCGGGGGGATGGGCTTCATCTTCGATCCGGCCGTCAAGCGTCAGGCCCAGGACCACCTGTGGGAGATCATGCGGACGACCAAACGCCGGCTCGAAGCGGCCATGCCCTTCGCCATGGAGCCGGTGGTCTACGACTTTGCCATCAACGAACGGGGCACCTGGGCGGAATGGGCCGAACTCATGCCGGCCGGCTACTACGCCATGATCGTGCCCGAGCTGTTGCGTCGCGACCGCTGGCAGCTCTCCGCGGCTCGCCGCGCCGACCTGGACCGCTTCGGCGCGGCCTGCCGCACCCGGCCCGAGATGGCCGGCATGATCCCGGTGCTGTTCGACCGTTTGTTGCCGCGCGGCCGGGCGGAAGAAACCGCCGACCGCAGCCTGGAAGCCATCCTGGCCGAACACGGCTTCGACCGCGTGCAACACGAACAGATCCGCGCCGATCTGCGCAGCGGCCGCATCGGCCTGGCGCAGAATCGCCTGCCGGCCAATACCGACATCCGCGATGTGCGGCCGGAAGACGTGGTCGTCCTGGAAGAGCTGCCCGATCGAGAGGCGTTGGCCCGCGAGGGGCTGGAGGCTCTGGCGGCCGGCGCGGTCGCGGTCGTCAGCCTGGCCGGCGGGATCGGCAGCCGCTGGACGCAGGGCGCCGGCGTGGTGAAGGCGCTTCATCCGTTCTGCAAGCTCGGCGGCCGCCATCGCAGCTTCATCGAAGTGCACCTGGCCAAGAGCCGCCGCATCGGCCGGCTGGCGGGGCGCCCCTTGCCGCACGTCATCACCACCAGCTACCTGACCCACGAGCCGATCGCCGCCTATCTGAAGGCCGAAAGCGACGCCGCCGGCCGGCCCTACGGCTATCCCGGCCCTCTGCATCTGTCGCCGGGCCGGGCCATCGGCCTGCGCCTCATCCCGATGACGCGCGATCTGCGCTTCATGTGGGAGGAGATGCCGCAACAACTGCTCGACGAACAACAGCAAAAGGTGCGCGACAGCCTGCGGGCCGCGCTGACCTCTTGGGCGCAGCGCACGGGCGAAGGCAGCGACTACACCGACAATGTACCCCTCCAGTGCATCCATCCGGTGGGGCACTGGTATGAGGTGCCGAACATGTTGAAGAACGGAGTGCTGGCGCGGCTCCTGGCCGACCACCCCAACCTGCAATACCTCATGGTGCACAACATAGATGCGCTGGGCGCCGACGCCGATCCCACGGTCGTCGGGCTGGTGATGCGCCTGGGCGGCGCGTTCACGGCCGAGGTGATTCCCCGCACCATAGACGACCGCGGCGGCGGATTGGCCCGCGTGGACGGCCGGCCGCGGCTGCTGGAGGGGTTGGCCATGCCCTGCGAAGAGGACGAGTTCAAGCTGTCCTACTACAACTCGAACACGAGCTGGTTGCACATTGATCGCCTGCTGGCGGTCTTCGGCCTCACGCGGGCCGATCTGGCCGACGACGACAAGATCACGGCCGGCATTCGGGCCGTGGCCGGTCGGATGCCCACTTATGTCACGCTCAAAGAGGTCAAAAAACGCTGGGGACACGGCCAGGAAGATGTCTTTCCGGTGGCGCAGTTCGAAAAGCTGTGGGGCGACATGACCGCGCTGCCGGAGCTCGACTGCCGCTTCATCGCGGTGCCGCGGCGCCGCGGACAAAACCTGAAGGATCAGGCGCAGCTCGACGGGTGGCTACGCGATGGCTCGGCCGCGCATGTCGAGGCGTTGTGTGAATGGGGATGATCGCGCCTGGGCTATCGAGGCTTACGTGCCAGGCATCTTGCAGAGTGCCTGGCACGTAACGGCTATTTTCGGGTTAGTACAAAGAAAGGAAACGCTGAACAACGATGTTCATTCTGTTGACCGGCCCGGTTCATGAGGGCAAGACCACGGCCTGCTGGAAAGCCATCCCGGGCATGCGGGCGGCCGGCCTCAAAGTGGCCGGCTTCGTGTCGCCGCCGCTATTGAACGAAGACGGCCGCAAGGTGGGAATCGAGATACGCGACCTGACAACAGGGCAACGCCAGACGTTCGCGCGTGTTAATCCAACCGGAACGCCGACCACGGTCGGCGTCTACGAGATGCTCGACGAGGCCGTCGAATGGGGACGACGCACCCTGGCGGCGGCTCTGCGGGCCGATGCCGATTGGATCGTGATAGACGAGATCGGCCCGCTGGAGCTGCACGACGGCGGCGGCTTCGCCTTTGCGCTCGAGCCGCTGGCCGATCCGCTGCGCGTGCCCAACGCGATCGTGATCGTGCGCGAGGCGTTGGCGCAGGAACTGGCCGAGCGCCTGGGCCGCACCGACATCGTTCAGGTGCGGGTGACCGAGGAAAATCGCGGCCAGATCCCCGAACAACTGGTCAGGTTGGTCAAGTCGGCGCAAGGCGTCGGCGATTGAGGGCCGCGAGGCCAACCGCGGCAGGACGCATCGGATGGCGGTGTAACGTTGATGGACCTTTCGGCTTCTCAGAGATATGTGGTGTTCGCAGCAGCGCTGCTGCTGGCGCTGGCCGCGTTCGACCGGCCGTGGGCCACGTTGATCGTGGCCGTGGCCGGATTCGGCATCGGCATGTGGCTGGTCGCGCGAGGGCAGTTGGGCCGCAGCGGCATCGTGGCCGCGCTGGCGTTTGTCCTGGCGGCGGCGCTGGCGCTCTTCAACCTCCTGCGCGGCAGATGAAATCATGGAAATGAGGAAGATCGTTATGCGTATTGCGGTGGGTGCAGATCATGCGGGCTTCCCGCTCAAGGAAGCCATCATTCAGGCGATCCGGGCGGCCGGACACGAGGTGCTCGATCTCGGTGCATTCGATACGCAGCCGTCGGACTACCCCGACTTCGCTCTGGCGGTCGGCCGGGCCATCCAGGAAGGCCGGGCCGAGCGGGGCATCCTGCTCTGCGGCAGCGGAGTGGGCGCGTCCATCGCCGCGAACAAGCTGCGCGGCATTCGCGCCGGGCTTTGCCACGACATCTATTCGGCGCATCAATGCGTCGAACACGACAACGCCAACATCCTGTGCCTGGGGCCGCGCGTCATCGGCCCGGCGCTGGCGGTCGAGCTGGTACAGGCGTTCCTCGCCGCGCGCTTCACCGGCGAGGAGCGCCATCGGCGCCGGCTGAACAAGATCGCCGCCATGGAAGAGACGGGATGACCCCGACTCAAACGAGGAAGCCATGCCAGAATCAGCGCAACTCGTGAACCTCCAGATCCCGCCCCGTACCACGATCGTCATCTTTGGCGCCAGCGGCGACCTGACCCAACGCAAGCTGATCCCGGCGCTGTACACCCTCGACGTGGAGGGCCGACTGCCGGAGCGCTACGCCATCATCGGCGTGGCCCGCAGCGAGTTCGACGACGAGAGCTTTCGGGCGCACCTGCGCGAGGGGGTGGTCGCCCATGCCCGACTGGCCAACCAAGATGCCGCGGCATGGGAGCACTTCGCCGGCCATCTCCACTATTGCCAGGGCGCCTACGACGATCCGGCCACGTATGCCGCGCTGGCGCGGCAGATGGCCGAGTTGGACGATGCGTGCGAGACGTGCGGCAATCATCTCTTCTATCTCGCCACGCCGCCGCAACTCTATCCCGTCATCGTCGCCCATCTGGGCGCGGCCGGGCTGAACCGCAAGGGCGCGAACACCAACGATGGCTTCGTCCGCATCATCATCGAGAAGCCGTTCGGCCACGACCTGGCGAGCGCCCGCGCGCTCAACGCCCAGATCCATGATGTCTTCGACGAAAACCAGGTGTATCGGATAGATCACTACCTGGGCAAAGAGACGGTGCAAAACATCATGGTCTTCCGCTTCGGCAACGCCATCTTCGAGCCGGTGTGGAATCGCAACTATGTGGATCATGTGCAGATCACGGTGGCGGAAGAAGTGGGAGTGGGCCAGCGGGCCGGCTATTACGACACGGCCGGCGTGTTGCGCGACGTATTCCAGAACCATCTGCTGCAACTGATGACCCTCATCGCCATCGAGCCGCCGGCCGCGTTCAACGCCAAGTTCCTGCGCGATGAGAAGGTCAAGGTGTTGCAGGCCGTCCGGCCCATGCGGCCCGAAGAAGTGCCCCTGGCGACCGCGCGCGGCCAGTACCGGACCTATCGGGATGAGCCGGGGGTGCGGCCCGGTTCTGCCACGGCCACCTTTGCCGCGGTGCGCCTCTATGTAGATAACTGGCGCTGGCAGGGCGTGCCGTTCTACCTGCGCTCGGGCAAGCTGCTGGCCAGCAAGGCGACCGAGATCACCGTGCAGTTCAAAGGAGTGCCGCACAAGCTGTTTCAGGAGAGCGAGGCAAGCAGTCCGCACGCCAACTTCATCACCTTCTGCATCCAGCCGGAAGAGGGCATGCACCTGCGCTTCGAGACGAAGGTGCCGGGCGCGGGGATGCGCCTGCGCTCGGTCGAAATGGACTTTCAGTTCGGGGAGGAATTCGGCCAGACCGCGCTGCCCGAGGCGTACGAGCGGCTGTTGCTCGATGCGCTGAACGGCGATGCATCGCTCTTCGCCCGCGCCGATGAGATCGAGCTGAGCTGGCAGATCATTGACCCGATCCAGATGGCGTGGGATGCCTCGAACACCGATCTGTCGGTCGCGGCCGGCGGCTGGCGCACCGAGACCGCGCCGGCGTTGGAGTTCTACGAGAAGGGATCGTGGGGACCGCCCGGCGCCGACCGGCTGCTGGCGCAACACGGCCGACACTGGCGACTGACCTGCCATAAGAAATAGCCGGGGCCCGAAACGCCGGCGGAGTCTGAGGTGCGTTGAGCCCGGCTGCGGGTCATGGGCCAGGCGTCTCGTCGCCGACGACCGCACGACCATGAATGGATCGTGCTACCGGGCCGCGCCCGGTGAACCGGGCTGGACCTCGTATCGGCGCCCATCCAGCCCCGTTCACGGGGCGCTGCTCGCGTAGCCCGGCGATTGATCGCCGGGCGGCCCCGCCGGACGCACCGCGCGTCGGAGACGCGCCCGGTACATTTGGCATTGCTGCTTCAGGTTAGTTATTGGGCGCGCCGGCGTTCACCCAATCGGCCAGGATCTTGATCTGGTTGTCGGGCAGGCGGTTGGCGCGCTTCGGCATCTTCCCCTGCTGGACGAGCGTGACCAGGCTGCTCTCGGCGGCGACACCGGGCTTCACGACCGGGCCGTTCTCCGAGCCGGCCATTACCCCGGCATAATCCTTGAGGGAGAGGAGCGCTTCGGTCTTCTCGCCGCCGTGACACTTGATGCAGCTCTTCTCGAAGATCGGCATCACATCCCTGGCAAAGCTAACGCCGGCAGCCGATGCCTGAGCAGCGGTGGCAGTCGCCGCCGGCTTCTCGGTCGGCGGCGGGGCCGCGGTGGCGGTGGCGGCCGGCTTTTGGGTGGCGGTGGCCGTCGGCGGGGCCGCGGTGGCAGTCGCGACCGGCTTCTCGGTCGGCGACGGGGCCGCGGTGGCAGTCGCGGCCGGCTTCTCGGTCGGCGGCGGGGCCGCGGTGGCGATGGCCGCCGGGGTTGGAGCGGCCGCGCTGGGGGCCGGCGAGGCGGCCGGCGCGCACGCCACCAGGATCAATACCAGACCGGTGATCATCAAAAGCAAGGCCAGTTGACGGCTTGTTCCTCTTCGCATCTGAACGGAATCTCCTCGCATCGCTTCTTTGTGTTCTCGTAACCCGACCGACAACCGGCCGCTCATCGCGCGCGACCGGTCCGGCAGGGACGAAGTCGAGATAATGCGAATACAACCACAAATCAGCAGAGGGCGCAGTGATACAACTTACCATCGTGCCACGTCTGTGCCCGCTCGAATGCGAGGGTTCTGATAGAGGTGCCCGCCGTGCGCTCAGGGAAGCTCCATTGCCGCTCACCGCACGCGTACCGGCTCGTAGAGCCGCGCGCGCAGCTCGCTCACCTGGCGGCTGATCTCCGTGTTGTCCGCCATCTCGGCTGCGATCCGTTCGCAGCCGTGGATCACCGTCGTGTGATCGCGGCCGCCCAACAGCTCGCCGATCTGCGGCAGGGAAGCGCCCGTCTCCTCCCGAATCAGATACATGACGATCTGGCGTTGCAGAGCGATGCGGGCGGCGCGGGAACGCCCCGTCAGCTCGCCGATGCTGACGCCGAAATAGTCGGCGGCCACGTGCAGGATCATCTCGGGGCTCAACCTGGACTGCGCGGGCGACAGATAGGCCAACGCATCCTCGACCAGCGCGACGGTGAGAGGGCGTTTGGACACCTCGGCGTGGGCCAACACGTTGGTCAGCGCGCCCTCCAGGTCGCGGATGTTGCGATGTGCCCGCTGCGCGATGGCGGCCAACACCTCGTTGGGCACCTGACGGCCCAACGACGCCGCCTTGACCTGGAGGATGGCGATGCGCGTCTCCAGGTTCGGCGGCTGGATATCGGCAATCATGCCCCAACCGAAACGGGAGCGTAGCCGCTCCTCGAGCAGCGGGATCGCCTGCGGCGGCCGATCGCTCGTCAACACGATCTGCCGGTTGGCCGAATGCAGCGCGTTGAAGGTGTGGAAGAATTCCTCTTGCGTCTGTTCCTTGCCGGCGATGAAATGCACATCGTCTATCAGAAGCACGTCAATGGTGCGATACTTGGCTCGAAACTGATCGGTGGATTGCGTGCGAATCGCGCTGATGAGTTCGTTCGTAAACAACTCCGAGGACACATACAACACGCGCTGATTCGCTCGCTGGACGAAGTGCCCGATGGCCTGCAGCAGGTGGGTCTTGCCCAGGCCCACGCCGCCATAGAGAAACAACGGATTGTACGCGCGCCCCGGCCGCTCGGCCACCGAGAGCGCGACCGCATGGGCCATGCGGTTGGACGGCCCGACGATGAAATTATCGAACGTATAACGAGGATTCAAGCTGGTTCCTTCGGCCCACGGCATCTCGGCCGGCGCGGCCTCGCTGCGGCCATCCAGCTCCAACAAAGGCGCCGGCAACGGCTCGGCCGCGTCCAGCGCGGGCGCCGGCTGGACGACAAACGTCACATCGGCCGCACGGCCCAGGATGCTGGTCAGGGTGCGCTTGATGGTCGGCCGCAAGCGCAGCGATAGCCAGTCCTTGGCATAGGCATTGTTGACGGCAACGACAAAGGTGCCGTCCTCATAGGCGAGACAGGTGGTATCGCGGATCCACGTCTCGTAGGTGCTCTTGGTCATCTGCAAGCGCAGTTGGCTGCGTGCAATCTCCCAGATCTCGCGCGGATCATGGGCAACAAGAGACTCAGGAGCAGTCATCGTTTTCACTCCAAAGATCTCGAACGATCCATAAGATGCCGATTTGCGTTCCCGTATCACGATTTCCGGCCCACGTAGACCACGTGAGTCCGCGTCGCCATCGAAGAAAGAAGAAAACAGACCTGTGCGCAGGTCGAGTTGCTGTTGGCCGATCCGGCAACATCACGCTGCCGGTCGAGGTGAGGTATGGCCGACCCTCCCCACCGGGCCGAGCCGAAGAATGGCCGAACACATGACCGGGGTCATTTTTGTGCTCCGTATTATAACAGGCTCGCAACAGAGGGGCAAGCGCCAGTTTGTCGGGAACTGTATGTTGTGCATATTCTTATGTAAAAACACCCGCATCGCACGCCTGTTCTACGCGAGCGGTGGGGCCATGCGAAGCGCGACATACTTCCGGCAGGGGGTACCTTTCGCCAAATTCTTAACCTTAAAGTTAGATTCAACGCAGTTTCCTTAAGATTGATTATGGCAACCCTCGGCGCCCGATAACGCGCTCCCCGCGGTTTTTGTTGTTATGCAAAGCCGTGATAAAATCCATCTGCTTGACGAAAAAACAGTGACCTCGGGCACGATGGGGGGAAGGAAGGGGCTTCGATGGATACCCATATCCAGGCATTTCTGGATTACCTGATCACGGAAAAGGGTTGCTCAGAAAACACCATCGCGGCATACCAAAACGATCTCATCCAGTTTCACGCGTTCATGGCGGAGCACGGCGCCCTCGGAGACGGCTCCGATTGGGCCGAGATGACGCAAGACGACCTGGTCGGCTATCTGCTGTTTCTGAAGGAACGCGAATACGCCTCCGCCACGGTGGCGCGCAAGGTCGCGGCCATGAAATCGTTCTGCCATTTCTTGCTGCGCACCGATGTCATAGACGACGACCCGGCCGAAGACCTGGACTCGCCCAAGGTCAAGAAACAGTTGCCCAACACCCTGACCCCGGCCGAAGTGGAACAACTGCTCGCCCTGCCGGCGCGCGGCGGTCGGACACCGAAGGCGCTGCGCGATGTGGCACTGCTGGAAATGCTCTATGCCACCGGCATGCGGGTGAGCGAAGTGGCCCGGCTGACCCTCGACGACCTCGATCTGGAGGCCGGCACGGTGCGTTGCGTGGGCAAGGGCAACAAGGAACGCGTCATGCCCCTCTATGCCGAGGCGATCGAAGCCGTCCGCGCCTATCTGCAAGAGGGCCGGCCGGCGCTGCTCGGCCACAACGATCAGGAGCGCACGCTCTTCCTGAATCCGCGCGGGGAACGGCTCACCCGCCAGGGCCTGTGGCTGATCATCAAGAGCTACGCGCGCGAACTGGGCCTGGAGGATCGGGTGACGCCTCACACGTTGCGCCACTCGTTCGCCACCCATATGCTCAACGGCGGCGCCGGCCTGCGCGAGGTGCAGAAGCTGCTCGGCCACGCCAACATCTCCACCACCCAGGTCTACACCCACCTCTCCCGCGAGCATCTGCGCGCCGTCTACGATGACGCGCATCCGCGCGCGCGCTGGGGGGAGGTCGCCTCGTCCGGGAGCGCGCAGCCATGACCGCAACCACGGCCTTCACGCGCGCCCACTACCGGGAAGCCGCGGACGCGATCCTGCGCCGCACCGCGCACCGGCCCCGCGTCGGGTTGATCCTGGGCTCCGGCCTGAACCCGCTGGCCGACGAGGTCGAGGCCGCCGATCGCATCCCGTACAGCGAGATCCCCCACTTCGTGCCGTCCACCGTAGTCGGCCACGCAGGCCGGCTGGTGATCGGCCGGCTCGAGGGCCGCGCCATCCTGATCATGCAGGGGCGCATCCATGCCTACGAGGGATTCTCCCAACACCAGGTGGCCCTGCCCGTGCGGGTGATGCACGAGCTGGGGATCACCACGCTGATCGTGACCAATGCGGCCGGCGGGCTCAATCCGAGCTTCCGGGCCGGCGACCTGATGCTGATCGTGGATCACATCGGCCTGAGCGCCATGGTCGGCCACAATCCCCTGTGGGGGCCCAACGACGACTCGCTGGGGCCGCGCTTTCCCGCGATGTCGAAGGCCTACGATCCGGCTCTGCGCCGTCTGGCGCGCGAGGTGGCCGACCGGCTCGGCATTCCGCTGCGCCAGGGGGTTTATTGCGGCCTGGCCGGGCCGGCCTTCGAGACCCCGGCCGAAGTGCGCTTCCTGCGCCTGATCGGCGCGGACGCCTGTGGCATGTCCACCGTGCCCGAGGTCATGGCCGCCTGCCATATGGGGATGCGCGTGTTGGGGTTGAGCGGCATCACCAACATGGCCGTAGATGACGTAGACGCCGAAGCAGAAGCCGACCACGAAGAAGTGCTGGAGACCGGCCGCCAGCTCGTCCCGCGACTGATGGCACTTCTGCGCGGCATCCTGGCCGCCCTGCCGGACGTCTGATGTCGCACCGCCTGTCCGGCACGATGATTGGAATCACATGACCGTCGTCATCAATCTGATTCGCGAAAACGCTGCCTGGATCTACGGCGCTTGCGCCCTGATCGCCCTGTGGTATCTCCGCGTGGCGATCCTGGCGCGGCGCGAGCGGCGCTATGCCGTCTTCGCGCTCGAGCGCGAGACCGCACTCAACCGCACCTACCGCGCCTGGACGGCCGCCATCGCCCTGGGGGTCGTCATGGGGCTGGTCTACCTGATCAGCACCGTGGTTGCGGACGCCGTCGGGCCGTTGGCCCAGGAGATCTATACGCCCACGCCGATCGTCGTCACGCCGGCGCGGCCCACGCCGACTCTGCCGTTGCCCGAAATCGTACCGACCGAAACGCCCACCCCGCGGCCGCGGCCCACTTTGCGGCCCCAGCCAACTCTTGGCCCTGCGGCCACCCCTACGCCGGCCGTCCAAAGCCCGCGTTGCGGCGACCCGCGGGCGGTGATCACCGCACCGGGGATCAACGCGGTCGTATCGGGCATGGTACCGATCTTCGGCACGGCCGTCCACGAACGGTTCCAATACTACAAGCTCGAATACGGCGCCGGCGCCAACCCGTCCGTATGGTCCTATTTCGACGGCGGCGACCAGCCGGTGCAGAACGGCCGGCTGGGCACGTTGAACGCGGGCGCCCTGGCGCCGGGCACCTATGCCATTCGAATCGTCGTGGTGGATCGCACCGGCAACTTCGTGGATCCGCCCTGCCAGACCGTCATCGTGATCCGCTGAAGGTGGATGGCCGCCCTATGAATATCTACGGCGAGGGCCGACTTTCGCATTTCTATCGTCGCCGCGTGCGGCCGTTATTGCGGGCCGGCCGACGCTGGTATCATCGCCAAAAAGAGGCGCTGAAGGCCCGGCGCGCGGCCGGCGCGGGCGCGTCGGAAGCGGCGGCCATGGCCGCGCTCCGCTCGTCTTCCGCCCGCCAGCGCTGGGAAGCGGCGATGACGTTGGGCCGACATCCGCAGCGCAGCCCGGCCGCCATCGCCGCGTTGATCGCGGCCCTGGCCGACGAAGAGCCGTTCGTGCGCTGGAAAGCGGCCGCGGCCCTGGCCCGCCAGGAGGTCGCCAACGTCTTTCATCCGCTGGTCGAGGCGCTGGCCAACGGCGCGACGTTGCAGCGCGCCGGCGCGGCCGAAGCGCTGGCCGCGATCGGCGGCGAGGCCGTGACGGCCGCCCTGTGCCGGCAGATCGGCGACCCCGAGCCGCTCGTGCGACAGGCCATCGCCGCCGCGCTCGGGCAGATCGGCGATCCGACGGCCGCGCCGATCCTGGCGGGCCTGCTGGACGATGCCGATCCGCAGGTGCGCCGGGCCGCGGCGCGTGCCCTGGGCCAGATCGCCAGCCCGGCCGCGGCCGGGCCGTTGGCGCGGGCGCTGGCGCGGCCCGATCAGCCCCTTTTGGTGCGCCGGGCCCTGGCGGCCGCGCTGGCGCGGGCGCCGCATCCCGATGCCCAACCCGCCCTGTTGGCCGCGCTCGCCGATCCCGATCCCCAGGTGCGCGGCTATGCGGCGCGGGCGCTGGGACAGATCGGCAACGAAACGGCCTACGAGCGGCTGGCGAGCCTGCTGGCGGATGACAGCCCGTTGCTGAAAGGCACGGTGGCCGACGAAGCGCGGGCCGCACGGAGCCTGCTGGAGCGCCGCGGCCGCCGCGCCGCGGCCGGCCCGATCGAAGGGATTCGCCCATGACGCCTTTGACCTATCGAGTCGGCGCGCTGCGCGTCCATCTGCTTTCCGATGGCCTCTTCTGGGGCGATGGCGGCGCGGCCTTCGGCGTCGTGCCGCGCGTCCTGTGGGAGAAGGTCGTGCGGCCCGATGCGCTCAATCGCATCCCCATGCAGGCCCACTGTTGCCTCATCGAGGCGGACGAGGGGCCGATCCTGGTGGACACCGGCCACGGCACCAAGCTGCCCGCCAAGCAGCGCGCGCAGATCGGCCTCGAGCAGCCGGGCCGCTTGCTGGATGAGCTGGCCATGGTGGGCTATCGGCCCGCAGACATCCGCCTGGTGATCAACACGCATCTGCACGCCGATCACTGCGGCGGCAACACGTTCTACGCCGCCGACGGCCATCTGGCGCCCACCTTTCCCAATGCAACCTACATCGTGCAACGCCTGGAGCTGGCCGACGCCACCTATCCGAACGAGCGCACGCGCAACGCCTACTACCCGGAAAACTTCCTGCCGCTCACCGATCTGTGCGGCGGCCGCGACGGCCCGTTGCAGGTGATCAGCGGCGACGCGCAGATCACGGCCGCGGTGCGCGTGCAGGTGACGCCAGGGCACACGCGCGGCCACCAGATCGTGATCATCGAGAGCCAGGGCGAGACGGCCGTCTTCCTGGGCGATGCCGTGGGCGCGGCCATCTATCTGGAGCGGCTGGCGTGGGTGCCGGCCTTCGACGTGGAGCCGCTGGTGAGCATCGAGACGAAGCGCGCGTTGCGCGAATGGGCCTGGCGCCGGGAAGCGCTGCTCTTCTTCCAACACGACGTGGCCATTCCGGCCGGCCGTCTGCGCCGGGAAGATGGGGCCGCGGGAGGAAAAGGCCCCACGTGGCGCGTCGAGCCGGCGGCGGCCATCTGATATCCCCGCACCGGGAGGAGAACTCATGGATCAATCGCATCCGACCCTTTCTGTGGTGGCGCCGGTCTACAACGAAGAGGCCGTGTTGCCCGAGCTGTATCGCCGCGTGGCCGCGGTCCTGGACGGCGCCGGCCTTTCTTGGGAGCTGGTGCTGGTCAACGACGGCAGCCGCGATCGCTCCCCGCAGATCATGCGCGAGCTGCACGAGCGCGATCCGCGCGTCAAGGTGGTGGACTTCGCGCGCAACTTCGGCCATCAGATCGCCATCACCGCCGGCGCCGATTACGCGCGCGGAGATGCGGTGGTGATCATAGATGCCGATCTGCAAGACCCGCCCGAAACGATCCTCGACCTGGTGGCCAAATGGCGCGAGGGCTACGAGGTGGTCTATGCGGTGCGGGCCGAACGCAAGGGCGAGACCTGGTTCAAGAAGTTCACGGCCAAGGCCTTCTATCGGCTCATCTATCGCATCACCGACATCAACATCCCGATGGACACCGGCGACTTCCGGCTGATGGATCGCAAGGTCGTGGATGCCCTCAAGCAGATGCGCGAGCATCATCGCTTCATGCGCGGCATGTCGGTGTGGGTGGGCTTCCGCCAGACCGGCGTCAAATACGTGCGCGCCGAACGCTATGCGGGCGAGACGAAATACCCGCTGAAGAAGATGATAAAGTTCGCGCTGGACGGCATCACTTCCTTCTCGTATCTGCCGCTGCAACTGGCGATGTATCTGGGCTTCATCGCGGCGGGCCTGGCGATCCTGGGGATCATCGCCGCGGTGATCCTGCGCCTCTCCGGCAGCCACGCGTTCTACGGCCAGGCCTCGACCCTGGTGAGCGTGCTCTTCCTGGGCGGCGTGCAGTTGATCTGCCTGGGGATCATCGGGGAGTATCTGGGGCGGATCTACGACGAGGTGAAGAACCGGCCGCTCTATATCGTGCGCGAGGCGCTGGGGTTCGAAGGATAACGCTTTCTCCGGCGGCCATTTGGGCGAAGACGCGAAGCCCGAAGAGCGCTCTGCGTTCTCTGCGTCTCGGCGGTGAGACAGAGAGCGCATCGAAGGATCAAGGCTTGGGCGTCCCTGTCGGCTGTCGGCCGGCCCACACCAGCACCGCCAGGACGGCCGCGGCCAACACCAGCAACGCGGCCAGCTTGAAGATGCGGGCGCCCAGTCCGAGCGCCAGCACGCCGCACGCCGCGCAGAATACGTAATAGCCCACCACGATCTGGCGCTGGGTGAAGCCGATATCGAGCAAGCGATAGTGCAGGTGGTCGCGGCCGGCCGCCGAGGGCGTGCCGGCCCGCCGCCAGCGATTGTAGATGAGCCACGCAACGTCCAGGATCGGCAGGCTCATGACCAGCAGCACGGTCGCCACCTTGGCTCCGCCGATGATGGCCAGCGCGGCCAGGGTCCACCCCAGAAAATAGGAGCCGCTGCTCCCCATGAAGACGCGCGCCGGATTGAAGTTAGACGGCAAGAAGCCAAGCGTCGCGGCGAGCAGCGCAGTCGGCAACAACGCCACGCTGTACTGCCCCTCGCGCAACATGTGAATCAGCAGGAAAGCCGCCAGGATCGCCGAAATGCCGCCGGCCAACCCATCCAGGCCGTCCAACCAGTTCACCGTGTTGATCATCCCCATGAACCAGAAGATCGTCAGGCCGCCGACGACCGGCCACGGGAAGACGATCTGCCCCGGGCCGAAGGGGTTGTTGATCCTTTCGATGAAAATGATGAAGGCGATGGCGATCAGCGAAAGCACGAACTGCGCAATGTACTGCGGCCGGCTGGAGAACTGAAAGCGGTCGTCCAGGAGGCCGAAGAGGAACGCGGCCGTCGCGCCGATCATCAGGCCCGTGAGCCGATAGCCCTCCTTCGGATCCAGCCGCGGAGGAAACCACTCCTGGGGCAGAAACACCGTCGCCAGCACGGCCGCCATGAAGCCGCCGTATAGCGCCATGCCGCCCAACCGCGAAATGACGCCCCGATGCCGGCGGCGGCCGCCGGGCCGATCCACCAGGCCAAGCCGCCGGCCGAGTCGGTCGGCCATCGGCGCCATGACGAAGCTGATGGCGGCGGCGAGGAGAAAAACGAGCAAAAACGCGCTGAGCAACAAAAAACCCCATAGCAAACCAACGTCAAGCGTCAAACGTCAAGTCGCTCTCATGGGATGACGCTTGACGCTTGACGTTTCACGCTTCCCGTTTCACGGATTCAACCGCCCCAACATCCTCGGAAACGCGATCGTCTCCCGGATATGATCGAGGCCGCAGAGCCAGGCGACCGTGCGCTCCACGCCCAGGCCGAAGCCGCTATGGGGCACCGAGCCGTAGCGTCGCAGGTCAATATACCACTGATACGGCTCGCGCGGCAGGCCGTGCCGATCTATGGCCGCCAGCAACAGGTCGGGATCGCTCATGCGCTCCGAGCCGCCGATGATCTCGCCGTACCCTTCGGGCGCCAACAGATCGGCCGAGCGGCACACCTCGGGCCGGCCCGGCTCCGGCTCCATGTAGAACGCCTTCACCGCGCTGGGGAAGTGGTGGACGAAGACCGGCTTGTCGAACTGCGAGGCGATGAACGTCTCGTGCGGTGCGCCGAAATCGTTGCCCCACTCCAGCGCCGGCAGCGGCTCATCGTGCGGCGGCACCGTCACCCCGGCCGCCGCGGCCGCGTTGATGCGCGCAATCGCCTCGTCGTAGGAGATGCGCGGGAAGGGCGGGATCACCTTTTTCAGATGCGAGGTGTCGCGCTCCAGCAGCTTCAGCTCGGCCGCGCGCTCGCGCAGGGTCGTCTGCACGATGTAGCTGACGAACTGCTCTTCGATCTCCAGCAACTCCTCCAGCTTGCACCAGGCGATCTCCGGCTCCACCATCCAGAACTCTTGCAGGTGGCGCCGGGTCTTGCTCTTCTCGGCGCGAAAGGTGGGGCCAAAGCAATAGACCTTGCCGAACGCGAAGATGTTGGCCTCATTGTAGAGCTGGCCGGTCTGCGCCAGATAGGCCGGCGTGCCGTGATAGTCGGTCTGGAAGAGGGTCGTCGTGCCCTCGGCGGCGGCCGGCGTCAGGATAGGCGTATCTACCAGGAGGAAGCCATTGTCGTCCAGCCAGTTGCGAATCGCCCTGATGATGGTTGCGCGCACCCGCAAGATCGCCCACTGGCGATTGGAGCGCAGCCAGAGGTGGCGGTTGTCCATCAGGAACTCGACGCCGTGCTCCTTCGGGCCGATGGGATAATCGTCGGCCGCCTCCTGTACCACTTGCAGGCCCCGCACATCCAGCTCGTAGCCGCCGGGCACGCCGGGCGCGCGCGCATCGGCCTTGACCGCGCCGGTCACGATCAGCGAGGATTCGAGCGGCATTCGCTTGGCCGCCTCGAAGTCCTCCTCCGAGACGTTGCCGCGAAACACGACGGCCTGGACGATGCCGGTGCCGTCGCGCACGCGCAGAAACTGCAGCTTGCCCTTGCCGGTCTTCAGTTGCAACCAGCCGCGCAAGGTGACTTCCTGTCCGTCGTAACGGGCAATATCTTCGATGCGAATGATGGGTGGTGTCACAGGATGGCTCCGTTGATGAGTTGCGTGTCAGATAGCCGGACAGAATGAATTATATCATACTCCGGCCGGATCTGTCACAACAAACATTCGGACAATCCGGCTTTTCAATCAAAACGGCCCGATTGACTCATCCGAGGCAACATGAAAGTTGACGTATTCTTGAATCAGCGCTATGCTGTCCTTGCTCCCGAAGCACAAAGATTGTTTGCCCGATACGCGATCTGACAACGGACACCATGCGCGTCGTCATCAACGGCTGGTTCGCCGATCAACCCACCACCGGCAGCGGGCAATATCTGGCGGCGCTGTTGGAGTGGCTGCCGCGCGTCGGCAGCGAACACGAGTTCATCGTGGTCCGGCCGCAAACGGCCGAATCGGCAAATCAGCAAATCGGCAAAACGACTCTTCCTTTGACGTTTCACGTTGCACGTTTCACATCTCACCTCGGCCGCTTTTCCCCCAACCTCGCCAAGCTCTGGTTCGAGCAGGTCGCGTTCCCGTGGACGTGTCGGCGCCTGAAGGCCGACGTGGCCTTCGTGCCCTATTGGGCCGCGCCGCTCTGGTCGCCCTGTCCGGTGGTCGTCACCATCCACGACCTGATCCCGCGGCTGTTGCCCCTGTATCGCGGAGGGCCGCTTCAGCGCGCCTATACGGCGCTCGTGAGCCACACCGCGCGCCGCGCGGCCGCGGTCTTGACCGATTCGGAGGCGGCAAAGCGCGACATCGTGGCCCACCTGCACATCCCCCCCGAGCGCGTGCGCGCCATCCACCTGGCCGCCGATCCCCGCCATCGGCCCATCGCCGACGCGGCCGAGCTGGCCCGCGTGCGCGCGAAGTATGGCCTGCCGGATGCGCCGTTCCTGTTCTACCTGGGCGGGTTCGACGCGCGCAAGAACGTCGTGCGGATGATCGAGGCCTATGCCCGGGTCGTCGGCCGCGCGCCGTCGGTGGCCGATCTCGTCATCGCCGGCCGGCTTCCCGCGGCCGACACCCCCTTCGCGCCCGACCCGCGGCCGGCCGTGGCGCGGCTGGGGCTCGCCGATCGGGTGCGCTTCATCGGCCCCGTGGATGAGGCCGACAAGCCGGCGCTCTACTCGCTGGCGCTGGCGACGGTCTTCGTGAGCGAATACGAAGGGTTCGGCTTGCCGGTCGTGGAGGCCATGATGTGCCAGGCAATTGCATCCCCCGGCGACGATCCCCCCGGCGATCGCAGTTGATCGCAAAAGTCCACCTCTCTTCACCGCCAAGGCCACAGGTAACAAATACACGTTTGCGGCTTGCTTGCTTCCTGATCTGGGTATACAATCAAGCATCAGGCAAGAGTCCCTAACACGAATGACGTTTTCCTGCGGAGGAAATCATGGCCGACAAAGAACAAGCCACAGGGGCCGAATCGGTCGAGCGCGTGCGCGACATCATCTTCGGCCCGAAGATGCGCGACTATGAGCAACGGTTCGAGATGCTGACCCGCGACATCGGCCGCCTGCAGGAAGAGCTCGACCGGTTGAACGAGCTGCTGGCGGCGCGCGACGCGGCCCAAAGCCGCAATCTCCAGGCCGTGCGCCAGGAGCTGCGCCAGGCCACCGACGAGCTCAAGGCCGCGCTGAAGGCGGAGACGAGCCGCCTGGCCGGCCAACTGGTCGAACAAGATGTCGCCCGCGCCACCGGCGAAAAGAACCTGCGCCAGGAGCTGCAACAGGTCGAGAGCAACCTCCACGCGGCGTTCAAGGCCGAGGTCGGCCGGCTGGATGCCGAACTGGCCGATCGCGCGGCTGCGCAAGAAACAGCCTTGCAAAACCTGCGCCAGGAACTGCGCAAGGCCGATGCCGACCTGCGCGAAGATCTGCGGCTGATCGCGCAGCGGCTCACCGACGACAAAGCCGACCGCGCGGCCCTGGGCGATCTCTTCATCGAGCTGGGCAAGCACGTCAAGGCCGGCGGATCGCTGGCCGACCTGTTGCAGGACCTGGAACAGCCGGGCTGATTCGATGGAGCGAGAGCTGTCGTCTCGCGAGCCCGATGCTCCGGCGCCGGAGTCACGCGATCTGCCGGAGTTGGCAGCGTCATCGCGGGTTACCGCTTTGCTCCCGGCCGCCGGGGAGGATGCCGACCCCGCGCTCGAGGAATTGCGCGGCATTCTTGCCGCGCCCGATCGCCGGCGAATAGTTGCACTCGCGGCCCGGATCGCGGAGCTGGAGCGTCGCACCGGCGACCCGGGAGAGCTGGTGGCCCTGATCTCGCCGGTGATGAGCGACATCATCCGGCGCACCATCCAGGCGAACCGCGCTGAAATGATCGAGGCGCTCTATCCGATCATCGGCCAGCTCATCGGCCGCGCGGTCGCCGAGGCGATCCGCGATCTGGCGCGCGTGATAGATGCCCGCATGCGAACCTCCTTCGATCTCCGGGCGGCCTGGCGCCGGCTGCGGGGGCGCATGGCGGGCATTCCGCCGGAAGCGCTGGCGCTGCGCGAGGCCTTGCCGTTTCGCGTGGCCGAGATCTTCCTGATCCATCGGGAGACCGGCCTGGTGCTGCTCCATCTGTCCGGCGAAGAGGCGGCCGGCGATCAGGCCGATCTGATCAGCGGCATGTTGACGGCCATCCGCGACTTTGCCCAAGACGCCTTCGGCCGCGGACAGGAGGGGCAGCTCGAGGAAATTCAATACGGCACCCGTCGCATCCTGATCGAAGCGGCCCGCCGCGCCTATCTGGCGGTCGTGGTAGACGGCATCGAGCCGCAGGGCTTCCGCGCGGCCATGCGCGAGCGGATCATGGCCATCGAGAACCGCTATGCGGACGTCTTAAGCCGTTTCGACGGCGACGCGACGCGTTTCGCCGAAGTCAAGCCCTCCTTGGGCGAGTTGCTGGAGCTCTCATCGGAACGCGAGGCCGCAGCGCGCAAAGGGCTGAGCGCCAGCCAACGGCGCATCTTGATCGGTCTCGCGGGGCTGCTGATCGCCTGCCTGCTCGGAATCTGCGTCGGGGCCGGCTCCGCCCTGCGCAACGCGCTGAACCGGCCGGCCACGGCCGTCCTGCTCGTCGTGACGGCCACGCCCGGCCCCACGGCGACCCCGACGGCCACCGCGACGGCTACGCCGCGACCCACGGCCACCGCGACGGCCACGCCAGCGCCCACGGCCACCGCGACGGCCAGTCCAACCGCCTCGGCCACGCCGACCTTCACGCCGACGCCGGCGCCCAGCCCCATCGCCCGCGTCCTGCCGGGCGGGGTCAACGTGCGCAGCGGCCCGGCCCTGGACGCCGCGATCCTGGAGGTGGCCGAGGCGGACCGCATCCTGACGGTGGTGGGCCGCAACGCCGCCGGCGGCTGGTGGCAGGTGTGTTGCACGCGACGCGGCGAGGCCGGCTGGGTCGCCTCGTTCCTGGTCAGGGTAGAAGGCGACATCCTCAATGTGCCGGTGACGGATGCACGATGATGCGTCCGGTGTGCGATGGAGCGAACGAAGAAAGCACAAATAGAGTGAAGGACCGTTAGCGTGATCTCTCTCAGCAAAAAAGTGTGCCTCCTGGGCGATTTCGCGGTCGGCAAGACCAGCCTGGTACGGCGCTTCGTCTACGATCTGTTCGACGACAAATATCTGAG
>Ga0209162_1001562_pt1 | contig 22099 bp, 17 predicted proteins | sample YNPNPMetaG_FD_187121 | JGI IMG/M metagenome (GOLD analysis project Ga0209162, IMG submission 187121) | Anoxygenic and chlorotrophic microbial mat microbial communities from Yellowstone National Park, USA - YNP NP MetaG (SPAdes) (version 2) ...
CGCCCCTTAGCCGCGATTTCAATCGCCCCCACGTTTGAGCGTCGGCCTGCGCCGACGGTGCACGCCCACGAAGGTGGGCATCGCGGCGCCGGCGCGCCCCTTAGCCGCGATTTCAATCGCCGCGATTTCTTGACCTCCTCCGCGGACGCTGCTATACTTCTTTTCAGGTGTCGCACACGCAACTGAGACGACCGCGATGGCCGCCGGGTTTCCGCAAGGGAACCCGGCGTTTGCGTGTGGGCACCGACCATTTCGCAAATGAGGAGCGCAGCTTTGTCCGCTTCACTGAAATCGCAGTTTCTGCTCGATCCCGACGTGATCTTCTTGAACCACGGCTCGTTCGGCGCCTGCCCGCGGCCGGTGCTGGAAGCGTGCCAGGAGTATCAGCGCGAGCTGGAACGCCTGCCCACCCGCTTCTTCGGCGGCCGGGCCCACGAGCTGTTGGATGCCAGCCGGGCCGCCCTGGCCGGGTTTCTCGGCGTGAACGCCGACGATATCGTCTATTTCACCAATCCGACGACCGCCATCAACGCCGTCGCCCGCAGCCTGGCCGACGACTACTCGGCCCGCAACGGCCACGATAGCGGATTGCGGCCGCCCCTGCGCCTGAAGCCGGGCGATGAGATCCTGACCACCGATCACGAATACGGCGCCATGGAACGCACCTGGCGCTACGTCTGCTATCGCACCGGCGCGCGACTGGTGCAACGCGCGGTGCCGTTGCCCGTCACCACCCAGGCCGCGTTCGTCGAACACTTCTGGGCCGGCGTCACCGACCGCACGCGCGTCATCTTCATCAGCCACATCACCAGCCCCAGCGCGCTGATCTTCCCCCTGGCCGAGATCTGCCGCCGCGCCCGCGCCGCGGGCATCCTGACGATCGTGGACGGCGCGCACGCCATCGGCCAGATCCCACTCAACCTGGCCGAGCTGGGCGCCGATATCTACACCGGCGCGTGCCACAAATGGCTCTCGACGCCGAAGGGATGCGCCTTTCTGTATGCGCGGCCCGAGGTGCAAGGATGGATCGAGCCGCTCGTGGTCAGTTTCGGCTGGGAGAGCGATCATCCCGGCCCTTCACGCTATGTGGATTGGCACCAATGGCAAGGCACGCGCGATCTGTCGCCCTTCCTGGCCGTCCCGGCCGCGCTCGCCTTCCGCCAGGAACACGATTGGGATGCCGTCCAGCGGCGCTGTCATGCGCTGGCCATCGAGACCCGCCGCCGCATCCACGCGCTTTCGGGCCTGCCGACCATCTGTCCGGACCCGGAGCTGCCCGCCGAAGGCGCGCCCGTTCCCCGGCCCGACGCGTGGTTCTGCCAGATGTTTTCCGCACTTCTGCCCAATGTCAACGCCGACCTGCTGCGCCAACGGCTGTGGGATGAATACCGCATCGAGGTGCCGGTGGGTCTCTGGAAGGGCCAGGTGCGCATGCGCGTCTCGTTCCAGGCCTACAATGACCAGGCCGACGCCGACACGCTGATCGAGGCGCTGGAGCGACTGCTGCCCCAGGTCGCGCAGAACTGACGCTCGCGGCGGACCGGCCGTGCTTTCAACGGTGCGCAGCGCATGATGAAAACGATCGCGGCTTCGCGAGCCAGATGCCTGGCACATGAGGGAGCGCCCTATGGCCGATTGGACTTACGAGAACTTCGATCTGCGCATCGAGCGCCGGGCTGCGGCGGCCGACGGAACGCCGCGCTATCGGGCCGCGGTGATCGCCTCGCCCGTCGGCGAGGCCAACGCCGAATTCGCCCTGGCCATCCCGCAAGATGCCGCGATCGCCGAGGCCGGCCGGCGCCTCTTCGAAGCAGCCTTTTCCGGCGAGGTGCTCACGGCGTTGCGCCGTAGCCTCGACCGGGCCGGCCGCCGGCGCGCCGGATTGCGCATCCGCCTGCGCCTGGCCGACGCGGCCGAGCTGGCCGATCTGCCCTGGGAGGCGCTCTACGATCCCGAACGGGAGCGCTTCCTGGCGCTCTCCGCCGAAACGCCGATCGTCCGCTACCTCGATCTCCCCGAAGCCATCGAGCCGCTCAAGGCGACACCGCCGCTGCGCATCCTGCCGGTGATGGCCAGTCCGCGGGATCTGCCGGCCCTCGACCGCGCGGGAGAGCTGGCGCTCCTGCGGCGCGGCCTGGACGACCTGCTCGCCGCAGGCCTGATCGAGATCGAGCCACGGGTCCCGGCCACGGTGGCCGACCTGCGCGCGACGCTCCGTCGGCGGTCCTATCACATCCTCCACTTCCTGGGGCATGGCGATGTGGATCCCGATAGCGGCGAGGGCTTCCTGGTGATGGAGGATCGCGACGGCCGCGGCCGGCCGATCGCCGGCCACGCGCTCGCCGCCCTCCTGGGCGATCAACGGACGCTGCGCCTGGTCGTGCTCAACGCCTGTCGCGGCGCGACGGCTGCGGCCGGCCATCCCTTCGCCAGCGTCGCCGGCCGGCTGGTGCAACAGGCCATTCCGGCCGTCGTCGCGATGCGGACGGCCATCCGCGACGAGGCCGCGGTGGCCTTCGCCCACGAGTTCTATGCCGCGCTCGCCGACGGCTACGCCGTGGATGCCGCGGTCGCCGAGGCGCGCAAGGCCCTGTTCGCCGAAGGCGAGGCGGACGCGTGGGCCGCTCCGGTGCTCTTCATGCGCGCGACCGACGGCCGCATCTTCGATCTGGCGTCGCGACAGAGCGACACGCGGGTCGGGGCGCATGTGCCCCCCGCTTCGCCCCCCGCTTCGCCCCCCGCTCCCCCCAAAGTTGGGGGGCCGGGGGGGCGGGGGCCGGAGGGGCGGGGGCCGGAGGGGCGGGGGCCGGAGGGGCGAGAGCTGGGGGTGTGGGAGCCAGAGGAGCAGGGGCCAGAGGACGCATCCCTGGACGCACAGCGTACGCCTCAACAGGATGCCCCGCACGTGAAACAGGAACCCGCTTACGCCGCTTTCATCAGCTACGCGCCGGCCGATCGGCAATGGGTCCTCGACACCCTGTTGCCGCAGATCGAGCAGGCTGGCCACCGCGTCATCGTGGACGTGCGCGACTTTCCGGCCGGCAGCAGCCGCGCCGATGCCATTGCCTGGGCCGTGGCGAACAGCCGACACACGATCGCGGTGTTGACGCCCGCATACGTGGCCGGCGAATGGCAGGCGCTCGAGACGCTGGCGGCCCGCACGGCCGATCCGGCCGCCTGGCGCCGCCAGCTCCTCCCCCTGCGGCTCAAGCCATGCGCCACACCGGCCGCCATCGCGGCCATCGCGCTCGATGTGGCCGATCTGACCGATCCCTACGCGGCCCCCTACGCGCTCGCCCGCCTGCTGCAGGCATTAACGACGTAGAGGCGCACGGCGTGCGCCCCTACGCATTACTGCAAGCATGTACTGCGAGCTTTAGCTCGCATCCCGTGACGGGCGAGCTGAAGCTCACGCTACAAGCGTACGGCAAGCTTGAGCTCGCCATCCGTGACGGGCGAGCTGAAGCTCACCCTACACCAGCCGTTATCTGAGCACCGCCGGCAAATAAGTGTAGTAAAACCGATCCGCCAGCACCGCGTTCACGATCGCAAATTGCACAGGCTCTTCCACCGTTGCATCCTGCGCCGCCGCGATGATCACCGCACGGTAAACGCCGGGCGCGGTGAGGGTGGGGCTGACGTTGACCGTGATCGCCGAAGGGGTCGTGCCCGCTTGCGGCGCGAACACCAGCCAGTCGGGCGCGGTCAACGGTTGGCCGTCCACCACCAGGCCCCGCGCGTCGAGCCGGGCCGCGCCGCTGGCGAACTTCTCCTGCAAGCCCGCCGCGGCCTCCAGCGGCAGCGCCGTCGCCACCCACTGCGTCGGCGTCAGCGGCCGCAACACCTGGATTTCCTTCGTGACCATCGTCCCCACGCCGATCTGTTGCCAGAGGTTCACCTGCGACGGATAGAGGACAAACCCCGGATCGGGCACCGTCAGGTTGACCGTCACGTACTGCGGCGAATTGGCCACCTGAGGATCGGTCGCGGCAATCTTGATCACCCCCTGGTGCGTGCCCGGCCCGGCCGCCACCGTGTTGACCGACACGTAGAGCGTAGAGGGGGTGGTCCCCGCGGTCGTATTGATCCGCAACCAGCCGGAGCCGCTCAAGATCTCGGCCGTCCAGCCCACCGCGCTCGCGCCGCCGGCATTGATGGCCACCGGCTGCGATGGCCCCGGATCGCCCCAGGCCACATCGAAGTCGAGGATCGTGGGACTGACCAGCAGCCCCACGCCGGTCAACCGGAAGCTGACGCTCACATCCACGGGGCTATTCCGCACCGCGCCGTCGGTGGCCGTGATCCGAATGGTGCCGTTGTACGTCCCCGGCGCGACGGTCGGGACCACGCTCACCCCCAACTGATCCGGCGTGGTGCCCTGCGTCTTGTCAAGCCGCAGCCACTGGCTCCCCGAGATGACCTGCGCCTGCCACTGAAGCGCGGCGGTCGTGCCGGCGTTCGTGATGCTCAACGTCCTCGTCGGAGAAGGCTCGCCGTAGTTCAGATCAAAAGCGAGCGAGGTCGGAGAAACGCTGAGGGTCGGACCGGCCGGGATGCCCGGGCCATCCAGGTTCGCCAGCACCATCACCGGCCAATCGGTGCCGGCCGGCGGCACGCGAAAGCTGCCGGTCACCTCGACGTACGTATCGTTCTGCCACATCTGGGTGTAGGCCCGGAAGCGATCCCCGCGCAGGATCACCACCTCATCGCGGCCATCGCCGTTCAGATCGCCCGTGCGCACCTGCTTCCAGGCATTGGCGCCGGTCTCCAACACGATCTCGATCCAGCGCGGAGGCGTGATCGCCGGGCTCACCATCAACAGGCCCACCCGGCCGACGTCCACCGGATCGCGCAACATGAAGATCTCGTGATAGCCGTTGCCGGCCAGGTCGCCGAGCGCCAGGGAGGTGAAATTCGGGTAGTATTTGAAATTCCCATATTGGCCCGGGAACACATCGGAGAACGCGCCCGCGGAAACATTCAACATGATGAGGGAATCCAGATTCGCGCCGACCCCTGTGCGCAACAGGGCCAACTGGTCGGGCAGATTGGGCGAGGAGAGCCGGCCCGCGGCCAGGGTGACCCAGGGGAAACTGAAAGTGGCTTCGGCCAGGGTGGACCAATTCAGCCCGTTGTAAACCTTGAGCAACGGCGAAGCGCCGGTCGGATTGCGTACCATCGCCAGATCATCGGCGCCGTCGCTGTTGAAGTCGCCGGTCGCGATGGCCTGCCAGGTCGCGCCGAATTCCTCGTAATAGAGCTGAGCGTTGTTCTTGACATCGTAGACGTAAAGGCGATTGCGATAAGGGTTGGAGATCCCCACGGTGACGGCGATGTCATCGTAGCCGTCGCGGTTGAAGTCGCCCGTGGCGATCCGCTCGTAGTAGCCCGCCTCCAGGGTGCGCTCGAAGGTCACCGGTGTCTGGCCCGGCTGAGGAAACGGATCGAACACCTTGAGCCGGTTGCCGCCGATCGCCGCGATGGACTCGTGGCCATCTCCTTTGAAAGAGCCGGCCGCGATGTACTCCCAACCGGTATCGCTGCCCGAATTCCAGTTGGCGACCACCATGCCGGGCTGGGGGACCACGTCGGTCACGATGATCTGCCCGGCCGTGCTGAGGGTAACGACCTGATCGTGACGGTAGCCGGCCGGCGCGGCCGGTTCGGCGTGCGCTACGTCCACGGGAACAGCCGGCGCCGGGGGCAAGCTCAAGACGATCAGCGCCAGCGCGCACAACGCCATCCGCCAGAAGGAATGTCGCATGATACTACCTCCTTATGTGTGAAGATGAAATGGAAAGAGCGCCATCATCTTCTGACGAAGGCGCCGAACGCTTTGTTCCTCTCCGTACGACGAGAACGATTTTATCGCCTGACGTGCCAGGCACCCTCCCGGGTGCCCGGCACGTGAAGAGCAATGGAGCAACTTGAGTTCAAATTATAACACACGCGCCAAAGGGCCAACAAACCCACCACCCGAGATCCGGCCTGTGGTACAATGCGCTAAAAACGGCCGGACTTCCGGCCGGCCAGAGGAGCGTTGAACCGATGTCCGCATCCAGGCCGATCAAGACCCTTGCCATGCGCGTGCTGGAAACCCATCAGGTGCCTTACACGCCCGTTTACTATGAAGTGATAGATCATCTATCGGCCGACCAGGTGGCGGCCGCCATCGGCTTTCCGGCCGAACAGACCTTCAAGACCCTCGTCGTCCTGCCGGAGCGGCCATCCGGCCGGCCCATCCTGGCGCTGGTGCCCGGCAACAGCCAGCTCGACCTGAAGAAGCTGGCGGCCGCCGCGGGCGAAAAGAAGGTACAGATGGCGCCTCAGCGCGAGGCCGAGCGTTTGACCGGCCTGGAAAAAGGCGGCATCTCGCCCCTGGCGCTCCTCGACCGGGGATGGCCGATCTTCGTGGACGAGACGGCTATCCTCTTCGACCGCATCGAGATCAGCGCCGGCAAGGTGGGCGTGGGCATTATCGTCGAAGTCGAAGGCCTGTTGCGCGTGCTCGGCGGCCGTCTGGCCGACCTGACCGCAAGTTGACCTCGCACGTGGAAGCCCCGCCGGTCACGGCCGCTGCAGGGGCGCACGGCGTGCGCCCACACGGCCGGGCGCCCACGCCGTAGAGCGGCCGTTACGGCACGATCGTCAGGGGAATCGGGGTAAAGACCAGGATGAACACCACCAGCATGAGAACGGCCAAAGCCCGTTCGCGCTGCGTCAGAAGGGTCAGCTCATCGAGCGGCATATCCTGCATGCGGCCGAAGAAGAAGACCAGGCCCAACCAGAGCAGCCAGCCGCTCCAGAGGAACGACAGCCCCGCCAGCCCCGCAAGCACGATCCAGGTGACCGTGCGCGCGCCCTTCGGGCCGAGCAGCGCATAGACGATATGCCCGCCGTCGAGCTGTCCGGCCGGGATCAGGTTCAGGCCGGTCACCAGCAGCCCGGCCCAGGCCGCAAACGCCACCGGATGAATGAAGACATCCTCGCCCCCCGAAGGCAAGAACTTGCCGAAGACCAGGTACTTCATGAGGGCATAGAGGAGCGAGTTGCCCTCCATCTGATAGCCGCCGGCCGGCAACGGCTGGACGTGGCTCAGATTCAGGCCGAGCCATAAGAGCGGCACCGCCACGATCAGGCCGGCCAACGGCCCGGCCGCGCCCACCGCCAACAGATGCCGCCGATTGCGCGGGGGCACGGACATGCTGATGAACGCGCCCAGCGTGCCGAACGGCCCGAACGGCATGGGGATGAAATAGGGGAGACTGGTCGAGCCGCCCAGGCGCCGCGCGGTCAGATAGTGGCCGAACTCGTGCGCGGCCAGGATGGCCAGCAAGCTGGCCGCAAAGGGCACGCCGTCCAGCAGGTTGAGGTTAGGGCGATCTGAAGCGGCCACCCCCTCCCACATCTGCGCGCCGACAAACAAGCACGAGAGCACGGTCAAGCCGAACAGGACGAGCGCCAGGGCCACGCGCGGCCGGGCGCGGGCAAAGGTGACCGGCAATGCCAGCACTTCTTCGCGCTCGCCGTCCTGGCTCTTGCGCAAGAGAGGCGTGCGGCCGAGGGGCCGCATCCGTTCGGCCAGGATGTCGTAGGCTTCTTCGGCCGGCAACAAGAGCCGGCCCCGCAACCGGATCGAGTTGCCGGGCGCCACACCGTCGGTCACATCCTCCACCGCCATCACGCCCGCGGCCGCCGCCACCAGGTCGGCCCACAGGTCTGACCTCGCTTCGATCATGGGAAAAAGCCCCCTACCCGCGCACTGCAAGCCGGCGGCTTGCGCACGGAGCTCGCAAATTACAAGCGTGCCAGCGCGTCCGCGATGCGCTCAACCGCCTCCTGGAGCGCTGCGAGCGAGTTGGCGAAGCAGAGCCGCAGATACCCCTCGCCGTACCGGCCGAAGGCCGTGCCTGGCAACAGCGCGACGCCGGCTTCCTCCAGCAGATAATCGGCCAGCCAGTCCGACGGCTTGCCGAACGAGGACACATTGGGGAACGCGTAGAACGCGCCTTGCGGCGTCCGGCAGCGCACCCCCGGGATGGCGTTCAACCCTGCTACCAACACATCGCGGCGCCGACGATATTCGGCCACCACGGCCGCCGCTGCCTCCTGCGGCCCGGTGAGCGCCTCCAGCCCGGCCCATTGCGTGAAATCGGCCGTGCAGCCGACCGCGTGGTTCAACAGCAGCTCGACCCGCTCGGCCAACGCCTCGGGCATGATGCCATATCCGAGCCGCCAGCCGGTCATGGCATAGGTCTTGGAAAAACCATCGCAGATGATCGTGCGTTCGGCCATGCCGGGCAACGCGGCGATGCTGGGGACGGAATCGGCGTCGTAGATCAGGCGGGCATAGATCTCGTCGGAGAGCACCCAGAAATCGCGACGCTGCGCGGCCGCGGCAATGTGCTCCAGGACGGACAACGGCATCACGCCGCCGGTCGGATTGCCCGGCGAGTTGATGACCACCAGCCGCGTGCGGTCGCTCAGCGCGGCATCGAAGGCGTCGAGGTCGAAAGAGAAATCGTTCTCTTCGCGCAAGGGCACGGGCACGGGCACGCCGCCGGCCACGCGGATCATCGCCTCGTAGGTGGGAAAGCCGGGATCGGGATAGATCACCTCGTCGCCGGGTTGCACCAGGGCGAGGGTCGGGAAGAAGAGCGCGGGCTTGGCGCCCGGCCCCACGACGACCTGCGTCGGACGGATGGTCATGCCGCGCTGCCGTCCGGCCTGTTCGGCGATCGCCTGGCGCAAGGGGCGAATGCCGGCCGCGGGCGTATAGCGCGTGCGGCCCTGGCGCAAGGCCCGCACGCCGGCCTCCACGATGTTTTCGAAGGTGGGGCCGTCGGGTTGGCCGATCTCGAGGTGGATGATGCGTCGGCCCTCGGCTTCGAGCGCCTGGGCCCGTGCCAACATGTAATATGCGCCCTCAGCCCGCAAGAGGGCCACACGTTCGGCAAAAGCCATAGTCACCTCCGATCAATGTGCGGACGAGCTCAAGCTCGCCCTACACCTGTACTGCGAGCTTCAGCTCGCACCGACAACGAGCAACGGACGAGCTCAAGCTCGCCCTACAAACGCAAGAAGCCCGGCGCACAAAGGCGAAACCGGGCTTCTGCGCCTCGCAATGCGTACGGTTTTATGCCACGCCGACGAGCGACTTCGCCAGGCGCACGGCCGAGCTGGCATCCGGCGCGTAGCCGTCCGCGCCGATCTGTTTGGCAAAGGCATCGGTGACCGGCGCGCCGCCGATCATCACCTTGACCTGCTCGCGCACGCCCGCCTCGACGAGTGCCTTGACGGTCGTGCCCATCGAAGGCATGGTCGTGGTCAACAGGGCCGACATGCCGACGAGCTGGGGCTTCTGTTCCAGCACGGCCTTGACGAACTTCTCGGGGCTGACATCGGTGCCCAGGTCCACGATCTCGAAGCCGGCGCCCTCCAGCATCATCGCGACCAGGTTCTTGCCGATGTCGTGCAGGTCGCCCTTGACGGTGCCGATGACCACCTTGCCGGTGGGTTTGGCGCCGGCTTCCGCCAGGTACGGCTTCAGCACGCTCAGGCCGTTCTGCATCGCGCGCGCCGAGACCAACATCTCGGGCACGAAGTACTCGTTTTCCTCGAAGAGGCGACCGACCTCGCCCATCGCCGCGATCAAACCTTCTTTGAGGATCACATCCGGCGCGATCCCTTCGGCCAATGCCTTCTCCACACCAGCCTTTGCGGCTGGCGCGTTTCCGTCCAAGACTGCCTGATAGATGGCTTCGATCTGATTCACCGTGCCCTCCTGGAAATCATGCCGACCGGCCTCGCCGACGGCGCGAGAGGATCTATCCATAATCACTGGTGTTCACTTTACCCGCATCGTCGGCAGCCGTCCATGACCTTAATCAGGATAGCCATCCGATTTGAACGCCCGCGCGGCGTCTGCAGTTAGGGGCGCACAGCGTACGCCTCTAGGGTGCGGCGTATACCAGCCATCCGGCCAGCGCGGCCAGAGCGAGCACGACGACGACCGGCACGCGGCGGCTGAGCGCCAGCCCGAACGCAGCCGCCGTGATGGCCGCGCCGGGCCAATCGGTCACTGCGCTCCGAAAAAGGGTCCAGGCCACGCCCAGCGTCAGGCCGATGACCCCCAGCGTGATGCCGCGCGTGAAGTTCTGGACGGCCGGCCGCGCCTCGACGCGGCGATGCAACGCGACAACGACCAGCGCCAGCAGGGTCGGCAGGGTGATGGCGATCAGCGCCAGGGCCGAGCCCGGCCAGCCGAAGGTCAGATAGCCCAGGCTGATCGTCCACAGGCCGGTGGGCCCCGGGCTGAGCTGGCCAACGGCAATGGCGGTCAGGAAGTCGCTCTCGCGGGCCCAGCCAAGCGCCAGCAGATCCTGGTGGAGGAAGGGCAGGTTGCCCAGTCCGCCGGTCGAAAACAGAGAACCCTTCAGAAAAAGCCAGAAATAGAGCAGCGGATTCATCGGCCGGACCTCCCGCGCCACCAACGCACGACAGCCGGCGGATCGCCGAGCCCGAGCGCGGCCGTCAGGCCCGCCAGCAGCAACACGAGCACCGGAGAGACGCGAGCCGCGACGAGGAGCAAGGCGGCACCCCCCATGAGCGCCAGATGCAGCGCCACGCTGAAGCGCCCCTCGCGGCGGGCGCGGGCCAGCGGCGATTGCGCCATCTGCGCCGCCAGGCTCAGGCTCAGGCCGACGGTGGCCGGCGCAATGCCCCGCATGGCGGCCTTCATCGCGGGGAGATCGCGGATCGCGGTGAAGCCGGCCGTCATCAGCACGGTGATCGTGGCGCTGGGCAACAGGAGCCCGGCCAACGCCGCGATCAGGCCGGGCCAACCGCGCAACTGGAAGCCGATCACGCCGGTCAGCTTGAGCAGGTTGATGCCCGGCGAGATCTGCACCAGCGCCCAGGCCTTCGCGAATTCGGCCTCGGTCAACCAGCCGCGCGCGACGCAGGCCTGGTGAATGAGATAGAGGGTGGTGGATCCGCCGCCGAACGACTGAAGCCCGATCGCGAACCAGGCGCCCAGGATCTCCAGAAGACGCGGCGGCGGGCCGCCTGTAGCCGTCGTCATGCACGAAACCCCCAACAGAGGCTCACAAACCAGGCCACTATAGCATGGGAGGGTCGTTCTGCCAAGTCGCAGGACCGGATCGATCCGGCCCCGCGAAAACACCCCGGCCCGAATTTGACCAAACCGGCTTTCTGGATAGAATAGTATATGCTTCGCGAACGTTGAATGCGAGGCGACCTGCGGGCCGCTAGCTCAATTCGGCAGAGCAGCTGACTCTTAATCAGCGGGTTACAGGTTCGAGTCCTGTGCGGCTCATCGAAACTGTAGGGCGAACTTAAGTTCGCCCTACAGCGAAAGCGGCAAGGAGGTAGGACGAACTTAAGTTCGTCCTACCCTGTGAAAGGGCCGCCGATCGGTCATTACCGATCGGCGGCTTTTTGCTATGTACTGCGAAGTAGGGCGAACTTGAGTTCGCCCTACGGCCGCGGCGGCATATTCATCTCACACAAAGGCACAAAGACACCGGGAAAACGCGCAAGATCTGGCCGGCTCTAACATTCGCTATAACCGCACGCGTAGCACTTGCGGCATCCTTCCGTGGCGATGAAGGTCGCCTGGCCGCAATCCGGGCACAGATCGCCGATCGGTCGGTCGGCGATGGGAAGGGCGAGCTGCTCGGCCGCCGGCTCGGCCGCCTCGGCCATCTGCCCCAGGGCCTCGAAGTGGCCGTTCAGGTGCTCGCGCAACACCTGGGCGATCGCATCGGGCAACGAACGCACCCGATTCGCGCCGAAGCCCAACGTGCGGCCGCCGCCGATCCCCGCCAACTGGTCAATGACCAGCTTGAGCCGTTCGACCGGATCGAGCGGCGACGGCAACCGCAACACCAGCGAGATCAGCCGGCCCAACGCCTCGGACACCGAGGCCACGTCCGAGCCGGCCTTGCCGACATTGAGGAACACTTCGAACGGCTGCGCATGGCCGTTGACGTTGACGGTGATAAAGGCCGTACCGAGCGGCGTCTCCTTGCGATAGGTCATGCCCGGCAGGGCGGCCGGCCGCGGCCGGCGCTGCGCGGGATAGGCCGGTTCCGCGGGAGCGGAGATCGGCCGCGGTTCCGCGGAGGCGGCCGCCGGTCGCGGCTCCGCGCCGGCCTTCTCCTGGCCCGCGGGCGCGGCGCTTTCCTTGCCCTTCTGTGCACTGATCGCTTTCGTTTCCAACACGACCTCCTGGCGGCTGCCGGCCACATAGACGGTCAACCCCTTGCATCCCAGCTTCCAGGCCAACCTGTAAGCCGCAGCCACATCTTCGACGGTGGCAGTTGACATAAAGTTAATCGTCTTTGAGATGCTGTTATCTACAAACGCCTGGATCGCGGCCTGCATGCGCACGTGTTCCTCGGCGGTGATGTCCTGGGCGACGACGAACACGCGGCGGATCGCCTCGGGCACTTCGAGCACATCCTGACAACTGCCGGTGACGCTCACCTGCTCGCTGATGCGCTGCCGGGTGGCTTCATCGAGGCCGGCCTCGAGCAGGGCCTTCTCGAAGAGCGGGCTGGTATAGGTCAGTTTCAGGTCTTTGTCGCCGTCCTTGACGGTGCGGGTGTAGGCCAGGGCAAAGACCGGCTCGCAACCGTAGCCCTCGCAGCCGGTGACCGTGCCGATGGTGCCCGTAGGCGCGACGGTGGTTTGGGCCGCGTTGCGGATGCCGTGTTGCCTGATGCCGGCGACGACCCGCTCCCAATCCACGGCGGGCCGGCCCCAATCGCGGCGATAGGGAACCAGCGGCGTGGGCGGCCGCCACTTCAGGTCGTCGGGATCGTAGATGCTCCCCTTGATGGCGGGGAAGGGGCCACGCTCGCGGGCCAGCTCGATGCTGGTCAACATGCAGTGGTAACGGATGAACTCCATGATCTGGGCCGCGAACTCCTGCCCTTCCTCCGAGCCGTAGCGCACGCCCAGCGCGTACATGATGTCGCCCAGGCCCATGATGCCCAGGCCGATGCGCCGGGCGCGCAGGGCCGCTTCGCGCAGTTGCGGCACGGCCGGCACATACTTGTTGGCGTCCACCACGTTGTCGAGGAAGCGAGTGGCCGCGATGGTGGTCTCGCGCAGCTTATCCCAGTCCACCCGATTGTCGGCCGTGATGTGCTGCGCCAGGTTGATGGAGCCCAAGCAACAATTCTCGTATGGCCCTAACCATTGCTCTCCGCACGGATTGGTGGCCTCTAACTCATACAGATGCGGCACAGGATTGCTGCGATTGGCCGCGTCCAGGAAGAGCGCGCCCGGCTCGCCGTTGTGGTGGGCGAAGGTGACCATCTTGTCGAATAGCTCGCGCGCCCGCACCGTGCGCCACACCGTGCCATCGCGCGGGTTCACCAGCGGGAAATCGGCGTCCTCCTCGACGGCCCGCATGAACGCGTCGGTGATGCCGACCGAGATATTGAAGTTGGTGATCTGCCCCTCTTGCGCCTTACAGGAGATGAACTCCTCGATGTCGGGGTGGTCTACCCGGAGCACGGCCATGTTGGCGCCACGCCTTGTCCCGCCTTGCGCCACCTCGCCGAAGGCCGTGTCGTACACGCGCAGGAAGCCGACCGGCCCGGTGGCCACCCCCGCGCTGGAGGCCACCTTGTCCCCCTTGGGCCGCAGCCGCGAGAAGGAGAAGCCATTGCCGCCGCCGGTCTGCTGGATCAACGCGGCGTCGCGCAGGGTCTGGAAGATGCCGTCGGGCTGCTTGCCCAGGTCGTCGGAAATGGGGAGCACGAAACATGCCGCCAGCTGCCCCAGCGGCGTGCCGGCGCCGGTGAAGGTGGGAGAGTTGGGGAAGAAGCGCCGGCTGGTCAACAGGCCGTAAAAGGCATCTTCGGTGCTGTTCACATCGTAGCCGTAGGCCGCATCCGGCTCGGCCACCGCGCGCGCCACGCGGCGAAACATCCCCTCGATCGTCTCGGCCGGCTTGCCGTCCAGCCCCCGGCGCAGATAGCGCCGTTCGAGCACCTGGCGGCCGTTCTGCGACAGGACGATCTCGGCCGGCGCGGGAATCATCGGCTCAAAAGGCTTGCCTTTTGCTTCGGTCATCGGTATGCTCCAATCATCATTTTCGTTCGGCCCGCAGGCGATCCAGTTCGCGCTGCAGCGATTCTACGTCTTCCATTTCCATGTATACAATGGCATAGCGGATATAGGCCAACGGATCGAGCTCCTTCAGCTTGGCCAATACCATCTCGCCGATCATCTCGCTGCGCACCTCGGCCTTGCCCAGGCTGAAGAGGTGCTCTTCGATCTGATCCACGGCGCGCTCGATGTCGGCCATGGCGATGGGCCGTTTGGCGCAGGCAATGCGAATGCCCTGCAAGAGCTTGTAGCGGTCGAACGGCTCCCGCCGGCCGTCGCGCTTGACGACGATCAGCGCCTCCGAGATCTGCTCGTAGGTAGTGAAGCGCTTGCGACAGGCCAGGCACTCCCGGCGCCGCCGAATGCCGTCGCTGGTCGTGCGGGTGTCTACCACCCGCGAATCGGCATGGCCGCAATGCGGACACTGCATAGTGTCACCTCCGATGTGCGCTTACTGACGCCGTAAGCACAACCTGTAGTATCTAAGTTATGTATACCTACAATATATAGCCCCATCGCCAGGCCAAAGTATACCACACCCCGGCCAACCGGATACGGCCATGGCGCAAAATCGCTCTAACTTTAAGGTCGAGTTCTCGACACGAAAAGCGGAGAGGGGAAGGCAGACGCGTGAACACATGAACACGTGTTCATGTGTTCATGTGTTCACGCGTTTGTGTTTATTGTCGGGCCGCGCGGCGCAGAAACGCCGGGATCTCCAGATCGTCGCGGTCATAGGTCCGCTTCGGGAATTCCAGCGTCTTGCCGGCCTCCTCGCGAACGGGCGCCTGCTGTTCCTTGAGCTGATCGAAGCCGGTCGCGATCACCGTGATGCGGATGCCGTCCTTCATGTTCGGATCCACCACCGCGCCGAAGATGATGTTGGCATCCGGGTCGGCCGTGCGGCGGATGATCTCGGCCGCTTCGTTCACCTCGTACAGGCTCAGGTCCGGGCCGCCGGTGATGTTGAAGAGGATCCCCTGGGCGCCGTCAATGCTCACATCGAGCAGCGAGCTGTGGATGGCCTGTTCCGCGGCCTGCTGCGCCCGGTTGTCGCCGTTCGCCTGGCCGATCGCCATCAGGGCCGAGCCGCCGGCCTCCATCACGCTGCGCACGTCCGCGAAGTCCAGGTTGATCAGCCCGGGGATGGTGATCAACTCGGAGATGCCCTGGATGCCCTGGCGGAGCACGTCGTCGGCCACGCGGAACGCCTGCTGAATGCTGGCCTTCTTGTCCACCACCTGGAGCAGGCGGTCGTTGGGGATGACGATGAGGGTATCCACCCCTTCCTTGAGACGGTTGATGCCATCTTCGGCCACCCGCCGGCGCCGCGCGCCCTCGAACGTGAAGGGCTTGGTGACGACGCCGATGGTCAGCGCGCCGGCCTCGCGGGCCAGCTTCGCAATGACCGGCGCTGCGCCCGTGCCGGTGCCGCCGCCCATGCCGCACGTGACGAACACCATGTCCGCGCCCTTGAGCAGCGCCTTGATCTCCTCGGCCGACTCCTGCGCGGCCTTCTCGCCGATCTCCGGGTGGCCGCCCGAACCGAGCCCCTTGGTCAGCTTGTCGCCGATGCGCAGCCGCTGCGGCGCATTCGACAACATCAAGGCCTGCGCGTCGGTGTTGATGGCGATGAACTCCACCCCCTGGATGCCCTGCTCGATCATGCGATTCACGGCATTGGAGCCGCCGCCGCCTACGCCCAAGACTTTGATCTGGGCCGGATTCTCCACATAGGTCGGCTGCTGTGATCTTGGATTTGTCGGTGCCATTTTCCCCTCGCTCCCGATGTGACTGGATATCCACCCGACTAACCTGAAAATCGCCGTCACGCGCCAGACATCTTGCAGAGTGCCCGGCACGTGACGCGCCGATATCGGCTTGTTACTGTGGCAGAAAATTCTGTAACCACCGAAGAATGCGTTCGAGCACGCCCGGCTGTGGCTCGACGACGGCCGGCATGCGGTCGTTCTGTTGGCCCCACAAGAGCAGGCCGACCGCGGTCGCATATTCCGGGCTGCTCAGATCCGTGACCGAAGTGAAAACCCCTTGCGGCCGGCCCACCCGCACCGGCCATTGCAATTGTTCCCGGCTCAATTCGGCAAAGCCGGACAGTTGCGCCACGCCGCCGGTCAGAACGATGCCGGCCGGCAACAACCCATCGTAACCGCTGCGCTTGACCTCCCGCAGGATCAGCTCGATCACATCCAGCGCGCGCGCATGCAGGATCTCGGCCAGCGCGCGGCGGCTGATCACCTGCGAGCCCTCCTCGCCGAACGCGCCGCTGCGCACTTCGGCATCGGCCGGCACGCGCTCGGGAATGGCGTGGCCGAACTGCTTGATCAGCGCCTCGGCCTTGGCATAGGGCATGCGCAGGCCCATGGCCACATCGCGGATGAAGTGATCGCCGCCCACGTCGAGGATCACCGTGTGCCACGGCGCGTTCTCCAGGTAGATCGCCAGATCGGACGTACCGCCCCCCACGTCCACCACCGCCACGCCCAGGCGCCGCTCGTCATCGGTCAAGACGGCCAACGCCGATGCCAGCGGCTCCAGCACCAGGTCCTGGATCTCCAGGCCGTTCTCCTGCACGCACGCCACCAGGTTCGCAATCGCCGACGACGCGCCGGTGATGACGCTGGCGTCCACCTCCAGGCGATAGCCGAACATCCCCACCGGATCCGCGATCCCCTTCTGATCGTCCACGCTGTACATGCGCGGCACCACGTGGATGATCTCCCGATTATGCGCCAACGCGATGTTCCGGGCCTGATCGAGCGCGCGCTGGGTGTCCTCGACGGTGATGGTGCGGCTGTTCCGGCCGACCGAGACCGCGCCCTTGCTGCTCATCGCGTTGATGTGGTTGCCCGAAATGCCCACCACGACCGGCTGCATCTTGCGGCCGGCCATCTGCTCGGCCAGCCCGACGGCCTGACCGATGGCGGTGGTCGCTTCTTTCGCGTTGATGACCACCCCGCGACGCAACCCCTGCGCCGGCACCCGGCCCGCGCCGACGACGCACAGGTTGCCGTCCGCGTCCAGCTCGGCGATCAGGGCGCAGATCTTGGTCGTGCCCACATCCAGCGCGCAGATCAGCTCGTTCGACACAGGAGCTTCATCGCCCCTCGCCAGGTTGGACCCCAAACCGAATAGTTTCATCGCATCACTTGTTTCATCGTATCCTCTCAATCGCTCGGGGGACGCCGGTCGCAGACCGGCTGCAAGCTCGCTCAAAGGGGGTCTGCGATCCCATAGGCATCAAGCTAACAGGAAGATGGCGTCTTGCGCCATCTTTTCTCTCGCTCGCAGGGGGTCTGCGACCCCCGTCTGGCCGCCTGCGACGACATGTGCAGGCCGACGACGCCGGTCGCAGACCGGCTGGAAGCTGTTTCAAAGCTTAGCTTGATGCCTATGGTCTGCGACCCCCGTCTTGGCGGTCCAAGACGGCACTTACAAACCGATGACGCCGGTCACAGACCGGCTGAAAGCATTTGCTACGTAAGTCCTGTCAAATGGCGATGTTCACCAGCCTGAGCTTTGCCCTTACTGCCATCCTGCGGTATAATTTTCGCGTAACTTAATGTGCAATCCCTGATACCCAACAAGAGGCATCCTTGCGCGCACTCATCACCGGCATCTCCGGCTTCGTCGGCAGCCATCTGGCCGAATACCTGATCGCCCATACCGACTGGCAGATCTTCGGCACGGTCTATGGCCGGCTGGACAACATCGCCCACCTGCGCGATCGCATCACGATCTACCCGGCCGAGCTGTCCCGGCTCGAGGTGGTGCGCTTCATCCTCGAAGAGACGCGGCCCGACTATATCTTTCATCTGGCGGCCCAGCCGATCTCGGCCCTCTCGCGCATTGATCCGTGGTTCACGCTGGAAAACAACATCCGGGCGCAGCTCAACGTGCTCGAGGCGGTGGTGCAACTCAAGCTGCCCAGCCGGGTGCTGGTCGTCGGCTCGGCCGAGGAGTACGGCAAGATCAGCCCCGAAGACCTGCCGGTGGACGAAGATACCCCCCTGCGGCCGGTCACGCCCTATGGCGTGAGCAAGATCGCGCAGGATTTCCTCGGCCTGCAGTACTACCTGAGCTATGGCGTGGCGACCGTGCGCGTGCGCTCGTTCAACCATGTCGGCCCCCGCCAGCGCGAAGGGTTCGTGGCGGCCGATTTCGCCAAGCAGATCGCCGAGATCGAAGCCGGCAAGCGGCCGCCGCAGGTCGTTGTGGGCGACCTCAGCGCGGGCCGCGACTTCAGCGATGTGCGCGATGTGGCCAGCGCGTACTATCTCGCGCTCACCCGCGGGGCGCCCGGCGAGGTGTACAACATCGGCTCCGGCACATCCCACACGGTCCGCGAGCTTCTGGAGACCCTGATCCGGCTTTCGGGCCGCGAGGTGGCCATCGTGCAGGATCCGGCCCGCCTGCGGCCGGTCGAAGTGCCGGCCGTGATGGCCGATATCCGCAAGTTCAAGGCGTGCACGGGCTGGGAGCCGGTCATCCCGTTCGAGCAGAGCATGCGCGATGTGTTGGAATACTGGCGAGAGCAGGTGCGCACCGGGGCCGGCGATCCGACGCCGCTGGAGATGCGCATCGTCGGCCGGGCCGCGTAAAGCCCGGAGAGCTGTCGAAAGACAGGAGAGAGAGACAGGAGAGAGAGGAAAGATGCCGAAGGCGTTGATTACCGGGATCACGGGACAGGACGGTTCATATCTGGCGGAGTTTTTGTTGGAGCGCGGCTACGAGGTGATCGGGATGGTGCGCCGCACCAGCACGACCAACTTCGACCGCATTCGCGATTTCCAGGATCGCATCACCATCGTCCAGGGCGACCTGCTCGATCAGGTGAGCCTGATCCACCTGCTTCAGGAGCATCGGCCCGACGAGGTGTATAACCTGGCCGCGCAGAGCTTCGTGCCCACCAGCTTCACCCAGCCGGTGCTCACGGGCGAATTCACCGCGCTGGGGGTCACGCGCCTCCTCGACGCGATCCGCATCGTGGATCGCTCGATTCGCTTCTATCAGGCGAGCTCGAGCGAGATGTTCGGCAAGGTGCAAGAGGTGCCCCAGCGCGAGACGACGCCGTTCTACCCGCGCAGCCCCTACGGCGCCGCCAAGGTGTACGGCCACTGGATCACGGTGAACTACCGCGAGAGCTATAACCTGTTCGCCTGTTCCGGCATCCTGTTCAACCACGAGAGTCCCCGCCGCGGCCTCGAATTCGTCACGCGCAAGATCAGCCACGGCGTGGCGCGCATCAAGCTGGGGCTGGCGCACGAGCTGCGCCTGGGCAACCTGGAGGCCCGGCGGGATTGGGGCTATGCGCCCGACTACGTGCGCGCGATGTGGCTGATGCTCCAGCAGGATCATCCCGACGACTACGTGGTGGCCACCGGCGAGACCCATTCCGTGCGCGAGTTCTGCCAGGAGGCGTTCGACTACGTCGGATTGGATTGGGAGAAGTACGTGGTCGTGGATCCGAAGTTCTACCGGCCGGCCGAGGTGGACCTGCTGGTGGGCGATCCCAGCAAAGCCAGGCGCATACTCCACTGGGAGCCGACCGTCACCTTCCAACAACTCGTGCGCATCATGGTAGACGCCGACCTGGCCACGTTACAGCAGGCCGGCAATCATACACCGCAAGTGGGCTAAGGCGGGCCATGCATCAACGCGGGTTGCCGAGAGGCTGGAAAAAACAGTTGGTATCCGCTCTGGTCGAACCGGAGGTCGAACGCATTCTATTGTTCGGCTCGCGTGCGCGGGGAGATGCCGGTCCGCATAGCGATCTCGACCTGTTGATCGTCCGGCGTACCGAGGAAAGATTCCTGGCGCGCATCGGAGCAGCATATCAATGCCTGGCCGACGCGGCCGTGCATCTGGGAGTGGATGTGGACGTGCTGGTCTACACGCCAGAAGAATATCAACGCATGTTGGATGAAGGGAATCCGCTGGTGACGCGTGCCCATCGTGAAGGAAAGGTACTCTATGAGAAACCCGTCGGCCGAAGCAGAACGCTGGTTTCGTCAAGCCGAATTCGATCTTAAAGCCGGACGACATGCGGCTCGCGGCGAGTTCTATTTCGCGGCCTGTTTTCACGCGCAACAGGCCGCCGAAAAAGCGCTGAAGGCTTGCCGATATGCTCACGGCGAGCAAGTTGTCGTGGGACATTCGGTCTATCGGTTAGCCCAAGAATGCCGAGCGACGGATGCTCGCTTTGCTGCGCTTGCGCGCGATTGTGGTCGGCTCGACATGTTCTACATTCCGACGCGCTATCCCAACGGGCTTCCCGAGAGTATTCCCGCTGAAGTATATACTGCAGCAGAGGCAACGTTAGCGCTGGATCTGGCTCAGCAAGTACTGGAGTTAGTGGCCGATGTGCTGGGCCTTTCGTTCTCACCTTGAGTTCGGGGAGATTTCATGTCCGACATTAGCTTTGGCACCGATGGCTGGCGGGCGAGCATCGCGGAGGACTACACGTTCGACAACGTTCGCCGGTGCGCGCAGGGCTTTGCAGATTATCTGAAGGCGACCTATCCCGACCGGCTGGCGGCCGGCGTGGTGGTCGGCGGCGACAAGCGATTCCGCTCGGAGGATTTCGCCGCGGCCGCGGCCGAGGTGTTGGCCGGCAACGGGATCCCCGTGCACTTCTGCGGCGGCGGCGTGCCCACGCCGGTGATCGCCTTCGGCGTCACCGAGCGCCGGGCGATCGGCGCGGTGAACATCACCGCCAGCCACAACCCGCCCACCGACAACGGCTTCAAGGTGCGCGATCCGCACGGCGGCGCCATTGATCCGGCCGGGCTGAAGGCCATCGAGGCGCGCATTCCGGCGTCGGCCGCGGCCGCGCAGCGGATGGACTTCGACGCGGCCGTAAAAGCCGGATTGATCCGCCCCTACGATCCGGTGCCGGCCTACGACGAGCGCATCCGCTCGCTGGTAGACGTGGACGCGATCAAGGCCGCCGGCTTCACGGTGCTCGTGGACAACATGTGGGGCAACGGCGCCGGCTTCCTCTCGCGCTTCATCGCCGGCGGCCGGACGCGGGTGATCGAATTCCACGCCGAGCGCAACCCCCTCTTCCCGGAGATGAAGCGGCCGGAACCGATCCCGCCCAACGTGGACGCCGGCCTGGCGAAGGCGCGCGAGATCGGCGCGGACGTGGTGTGCATCATGGACGGCGACGCCGACCGCTGCGGCCTGGGCGACGAGCATGGCCGGTTCGTGGACCAACTGCGCGTCTACGCGCTGCTGGCCATGTACCTGCTGGAGGTGCGCGGGGAGCGCGGGCCGATCATCAAGACGATCAGCACGACTTCGATGCTCGATAAACTCGGCGCGCGCTACAGCGTGAAGGTCGTGAACACCGGGGTCGGCTTCAAATACGTGGCGCCGGCGATGTTGGAGCACAACGGCCTGATCGGCGGCGAGGAGAGCGGCGGCTATGCGTTCCGCGGCCATGTGCCCGAACGGGACGGCATTCTGGCCAACCTCTACCTGCTCGACCTGATGCGGCGCACCGGCAAGAAGCCCACCGAGCTGCTCGCGATGCTGTTCGATCTGGTCGGCGGGCCGCACTATTACGACCGCATTGACACGCGGGTCAAGGATCAAAGCGTCAAGCAGGCGGCGCGCAGCCGGCTCGACGCGGCGTACCCGGCCACCATCGGCGGCCTGCGGGTGACCGACAAGGTAACGATAGACGGCTACAAGTTCGTGCTGGAGGACGGCGGGTGGCTGCTGGTGCGCTTCTCGGGCACCGAACCGCTGATCCGCGTCTATTGCGAGACGACACACGGGGATAAGGTGCGGGCCATCTTGCAAGACGGCTTGAAGCTGGCGGGGATCGGGTGAAAGTGCTCAAGTGCTCAAGTGAACACGTGACACGTGAACACGTAAACACGTAAACACGTAAACACGTGAACACATGAACACATGAACACAGTCAGGA
>Ga0209162_1001565_pt1 | contig 22076 bp, 15 predicted proteins | sample YNPNPMetaG_FD_187121 | JGI IMG/M metagenome (GOLD analysis project Ga0209162, IMG submission 187121) | Anoxygenic and chlorotrophic microbial mat microbial communities from Yellowstone National Park, USA - YNP NP MetaG (SPAdes) (version 2) ...
ATTCGTCAGCAAGGCTTCCGTTACATTCCCGATGGCCATAGTGCAGCCTCTGCACGCCCAGACCTGGGCCTGGCCTGGTTGGGCATTTATTAGAGAATTGATAAGCCCTGCGTTCTAGGATACTGTATCATTCGTTCAGGAAATTCGCAGCGAGTCGCCCGAAAGCCATGAAAAAAACTCTGTTTCCTGTCATTGCGAGCGTAGCGCATGTCCCGAGCGCAGCGTGGGGAAAGCAATCTCCTGGGCCGATATGGGGATTGCTTCGCCGCCTGCGGCGGCTCGCAATGTAACGGTAGAAAATTTTCTACCGCAAAGATGGATAGTTGGTGGGCAGTTGGTAGGTAACTTGACAATGTTATATTTCGGCATCGTTGTCATTGCGAGGGCGTTCTCTGCCCGAAACAATCCCCTGGTAATTGGGAGACTATTTACTTTAGATTCGCAAGGAGATTGCTTCGGCGGCTATCCCCGCCTCGCAATGAAAGGGGACAGGTAATCTAAGATTGTCGAGGTGGAAAATTGCTTTTGTTCTAAAATTTCCTGAAGGAAAGATACCCTACCTCAGAAAAGGGGGGAAATAACGGGCAGCCGAATCAGCATGGCAAATGGTGCAAAAACTTAACGAGCGCGCTTATGTACGCAAAAACTCCCTACGGCGAAAGCGCGCCCGCCTCATAACCGGGCACTTCATCGAAGAATCCTTTGCTCCCCTGAAAACGGAAATACGTGACACGGCCAGGAAGGATGCGCACCCAGTATTGTTGTTTCTGGCTTTCATACTCGAAGGTCACCTTGTATACATCGGCGGGCAAATCTCCCAGCACCAGGTTTTCTTGATAGTAGGGGTCAGAATTGACCACGCGAGGGCCATAGGTGCGCACATCGTAGACGGCGCGACGGGTGAGGGAAGTGAGCAAGACGGTGATCCAGTGAAGAGGCTTGTCATGGGTATCCGCCAGGCGCGCCACCAGGACACCCCGTCCATACGGCGGCGCCATCCAGAGTTCGGGGTTAAGGGTCTTGAAAAAAGAGTTTTCTCCCCAGCGCACCTCAAAATGGAGATGGGGACCGGTGGTGATGCCCGTATCTCCCACTTTCCCGATCATCTCGCCCTGCCTGACCTTGCGGCCAACGACCGTTTCAATACGGCTCAGATGTGCATAGACCGTGAAAAGAGGCTTTCCCTGGTAGCCGAAGTCATGACGGATGGCTATGGCTTTCCCGTAGGGGTCCCTATCGTTGCCAGGAGCGCCGCTGAAGAGACCCCAATCGGCCCAGATCACGACCCCGTCCGCGGCGGCCAGCACCGGGCTGCCCATATCGGCAGGGATGTCCACGCCGGAATGCACCACATCCCCGAAGAAAGTGCCACCATAGCGATAGTCTGCCACCGGCCAGTTCACCTGATCCGCAGGGATCGGGCGGATAAAGTAGAAATGATCATGGAGGGAAAGCGCCCAGGGCACAGGATAGAGCGGCGGTCGCCAGGCTGAACGCGGTTCCGCCGTCAGGACGGGCAATGTAAACCGAAGCGGTTCCAGCGTAGGGGTGGAGGCAGGCACCGGGAGAAAGAGGGATGAATCTTCGGCGAGCAGCGGCGTTGGGGTATCTTCGACCTGTAGCGGAGGGCGCACGCAGGCGGAGGCCAGAAGTACGATGGCGATCAGCAAGGGCGCCAGGCGGGTCATGGGGTCGGGGTATGAGTCGGGGATAGCGTGGGCACAGGCGTCGGGGTGCGTGTGGGGCTGGGGGTCCAGGTAGGGCGCGGTGTCCAGGTCGGGCGGGGCGTGGGGGTGCAGGTCGGCGTAGGAGTCGGCGTAAGCGTGGGGGGCATGACGATCGTGGGCGTGATCAAGATGTCTGGAGGGTAGAGTTCGAGCATTGCCTGGTACCAGCTCAAACCGCCGCGCAGGACGAACTCATTGAAGCGCGCGCCGCGGAAGTAGGTGCGCCAGTTTGAAAGAGAGGGTAAACGTTCCCAGCCATAGGCCTGTGCCAGCGAGGTCAGATTGATCCAGTAGCCCGTCAGCGGAGGGGCGAAATCGCCCCCCTGATCATACAGTGCCGGATCCAGGCTATAGCGGGCGCCGAAATCCCAGGGTGCATCACTCAGGGGTTCGCCGAGTCCCCGATTTTCCAGGCGCGTGCGCAGATAGACCGTCCAATACGTCTGCCCGGCGATGTCCTGGCGTACAGCCACCATCCAGCCGGCATCTACGAGGTTCAAGGGCAGGGCAAAGGCGCGAGCGGTGTAAAGCCAGTCCTGCTCGTAGCCGGGATCGAGCGGGGTGGTGAGAGGCACGAAAGCGTTTTCCAGCGTCCCGAGGGCGTCCCAGCCGCTTTCTGCCTGTACACGCTGACGCAACGCCTGAAACGCTTCGTCTACGAAGTCATGGAGCTGAGGATAAGGCGCCTCCACACCCGCAAGCGGCGCCAGACTCCAGCGCTCCCCAGGAGCACGGGGCGTCAAAACGGGAAGCCAGAGCGGCTGCGGCGTGGCCTGTGCCGCCAGAAGGTAGGACTCCGGCAGGGGGTCTGGCAATCCATCGCGGAGCCAGAGCAGGCCGCGCACGCGTCCAGGCAGCGGAAGGGGCGGCGTCAGGGGGTTACCCTGGCGGTCGTAGAAGGTCAGCAGTGCATTTTGTGGCGCTTCCAGTACCACGGCCAGGCGTTCGCCCTTCGGGTCCCAGGCAGCGAGATCGCCGCTGCACAGCCAGCGGGCCTCCTGCTCAGGATGCTCCGCATCCCAAAGATAGATGCCGCTCAAATGCTCATCCTGGGCGTTGGCCGCCCACAGCAACATCTTCCCATCCGGCGACCAGCGTGGAAAACGCTCGGTGACGCGGGGCGAATGGCTCACATTGCGAAAACGCTCACTGCCCGTTTTATCCAGATCGGCGAGCCAGATGTCGTTGCTTCCCTGGCGAGTGGAGACGAAAGCGATCCTTCGGCCTGCGGGGTCCCAGGCAGGAGCGCTATCGGCGGCGGCGTCTTCGGTCAGGCGAATGGGCGTGGATTGCGGTTGGGCAATCGGAAGGATGGCGATCTCCAGATTCCCATCGAGGTAGGCACTGAAGGCCAGCCATTGTCCATCCGGAGACCAGGAAGGGGAGGCGGCGTAAAACGAGAAATTGGTCAGCTGGTTGATCTGGCCGCGTTGCCAGTCCAGCAGAAAGAGGTTCCATCCCCCATTGCGATTGGAGGCAAAGACGATCTGCCGGCCGTTGGGATGAAGGGCAGGGGTGATGTCGCTCCATGTGCCATCGGTCAGGCGGATCAGGCGCATTTCCGGCACCAGATAGGCAAACAGATGGGCATATCCCTGCTCCTCGATGGAGAGCAACAGGGTATCCCCTCCCGTCTGCGAGATGGAAGAGGTAGCCGAAGGGGAAGGCACAAGCGGCACAGCAGAAGCAGAAGCAGAAGGCGAGGGCGATACGGGCGTCATGGAAGGCGCACAGGCGATCAACCCGAACAGGAGGAGCAAAGCCTGGAGCAAGAAAAACAATCGGGACATTCTGGAGCTACGGAGTGGTCTGGAAGGTTAACGTGCGCAGGGTGTCCTGAGGGCCTTGCGGATAAAACAAGAGCACCTGGGCGGTGTAGGGATTGTGTGCGCCTCCATCCCGAAGATGGAGGGTCAGCTCCAGCTTCCAGGACATGGGTTCGATAATGCTGGTTGAAGCGACCTCCTCCCCTTCTGCATTCAACACCAGGATTTCCAGATGGGGTCGCTCCCGGAAAGGCGTCATTTCCAGGCTCAGGTGCACGCGGCGCTGGTCCTCGTAGGGGATAGCCTCCAGGGTCAGGATATGGGTCTCTTCCGGAGGGGCGAGTCTGGAAAGCTCTTCGGGGGGAATGAAATTGAGCAGGAAATCGTCCATAGGCTACTCGTCAAACAGGAAAGTAGGTTCGGCATAGTATCGCACGCTTTTCTGTCTCAGGCGCTCTTCGATCCAGCGTTCCAGATACGCCTGCTTGTATTCAAGAGGCCTGGCGCTGGAAAGTTCATGGAGGGGATAGTTCAAATGCAAGACGCGCGGTGAGACGGTGAAGCGAGTGATGCCGGGTGGCAAAACCTGTCCCCGCCCGGCCAGATTCAGCACCGTCTGAATACTGAAGCGCGGGAAGATGATCAGCGCAGTCAGGTCAGGATAAACCGGGCGGAAAGACTCGATGAGCGTCTGGCTGGTGCGATCCAGGGAGGCGCGCGCTTTATAGGCGTTGACTACGGCGTGAAGCACGCGCACCTCTTCCTCGACTTCCGCAGGCAGACAGCCAAGATAGGTGCGACCATCCGCCAGCCGGATCTGCACCGTGACGCAATGCGGCGGAGTAACCGAATACTGCGGGTCAATCCGGCGCAGATTCAGGCCTGCGATCTGCTTCAGGGAGCGCAGCAGGGCGGCCGGTTTCATTCCCCAGATGACATGATTCCAGGTTTGCAGGGTGACACGCGAATCGTTCGGCTCGACCACCTGGGCGACGATATGCGGAAATTCCAGCGCCCGCAGCGAGGTCACACGGTTTGCGCCATCCAACACCATGTAGCGCTGGCTGCCATCCTCCAGCGCCATCACAATCGGAGGATTACGCAGGACACCCTGGGCGCGCAATTTCTCCACCAGGGGCTGCGTGCGTTGCAGGTCGTGTTCTTCGTGCAGGATCAACGCGTCAAGGGGTAGAATGCGCAACGTGGGAAGATTGGGGATCATAGGGCACCATACCAAGTGTTTCCAGTGCTTGCAAGATGTCCGCGGCCAGAGGCGCCTGGAGCGTTTGTTCTTTCCCCCAGCGAGGGTGGATGAAAGTCAGAGACCAGGCATGGAGGGCCGGACGTTGGATGAGCGCGCTGGGAGGCGCACCGTATAGCGTATCCCCCAGCAGCGGATGTCCGATGGCGGCGGCATGGGCACGGATCTGATGCGTGCGCCCGGTGTGCGGCTGCGCCTCCACCCAGGTATAACCGGGGAGACGCGCCAGCACGCGGAAAAACGTCTCTGCCGCTTTTCCCTGAGCAGCCACAATCGTGCGGTGCCGGCGGCCAACACCGACGCGCAACGGCAGGGCGACGGTTTGCGTCTCCCAGGCAGGCTCTCCGATCAGCAGGGCCTGGTAACGTTTGAGCACCTTGCGGGTTTCAAATTGTAGACTCAGAGAACGATGGGCCTCTGGCGTGCGGGCAAAGAGGAGCAGGCCGCTGGTCACCTTATCCAGACGATGCACCAGATAAACCTTCCCAAACCTGGCCTGCGCCCAGCTCATCGCCGTTTCCCGTTCAGGGTTCCAGCCTTCCACCAGCGTAGCCAGGCCGGGCGGTTTGTTGAGGGCGATCAGGTCTTCGTCCTGATAGAGGAGTTGCGGTTCAAGGGTCACGTCCTGATTTTACCAGTTTCATTCCACGTTATGGAAGGGCATGGGTACGGAAGTCACGGGAAAGAGGTCGCTTCTGCAGGTATAATTACCCTGCACCGTGCGCGGGCAAACTGGCCTGGCACAGGGCAAATCAATCCCCCATCCAAAGGAGGTTGTCATGGAGAAAAAGTCGTTATGGTCTTTTGGAACGCGAGAGGTGGTCTATGCGGCCATCGGCGCAGCGCTGTATGCGGTGGTAAGCTACCTGACCAACTTCTTGCAGATTCCAAGCGCCGGGAACGTCTCGTTCCGGCCTGGGGTGGTGATCCCGATCTTCTTCGGCGTAGCGTTTGGCCCCCTCGTCGGCTTCATCAGCGGCTTCCTGGGAAACATCCTGGGCGATCTGCTCTCCGGCTATGGTTTCTGGTTCTGGTGGGACCTGGGCAATGGCCTGATGGGATTGATCCCCGGCCTGATCGCCGGTTCGCTGGTCGGTTTTCGGGATGGCAAATCCATCCTGCGCGCCGAGTTCTTTGCGATTCTGGGAATCGTCCTCGGCATGGGGCTGGCTTCACTTTCTGAAATGTGGGTTTCCGGTGCAGATATGGCCACGGTGATCGGCGCGAACTTCATCCCCGCTGCTGTCACCAACGCCGTCAATGCCCTGATCCTGTTGCCGATCCTGATGGTCGCCTACGATGCGGTCGTAGCTCGCTCCGGAAGATAGGCCATCAGGGCGCAGCACGACTCGGATGTAGAACTTGTGCCTCAGGCAGCGCAGCCGGGAATCCCCCAACTCAGCGCCTGCCTGGGGCATTTTGTTTGCGATTCACGGTCTGATTGCGGGAGGGACTCATGCCCCATATCAAACGCATTCACCATCTGGCCATTGCAGTACGGGATATGGGAACAGGGCTGGAATTCTGGCAGCAGGCCCTGGGATTAGAGCTGAGCGAACGTCGCCAGGTACCGATGGAAGGCGCAGAGATCGCTTTCTTCCGTTTAGAGGGCGGAGAAATCGAGCTGGTACGCCCGACGGAACCAGATAGCGGTCTGCAACGTTTCCTGGAAAAGCGCGGCCCCGGCATCCATCACGTTTGCCTTGAAGTCGAAGGGCTGGATGCCCTGCTTGAACAGCTCAAAGCGCGGGGCGTGCGCCTGATCAACGAGACCCCACGGCTGGGTGAAAACGGCAGGCGTTACGCCTTCATCCATCCGGAAAGCACCGGTGGGGTGCTGGTTGAACTCTATGAATAACACCGGAGGCAGCCATGAAAAACGACCGTTTTCTGCTCGCCATCCTGCTCGGCATTGGGCTTCTGAGCATCGTGGCAGTGATACGCGTGCTCACCTATGCGCCCCCCGCAATGACCTATGGGGAAGAAAGCACGCCGGAAGGTGTGGTGCATAACTACCTGGTGGCGATCTATCGTGGTGACTACGAACGCGCCTATTCCTATCTCGCCGATAAAGAGAAAAAGCCCAGCCTTGAAACGTTCCGGCGCGCCTTCGTTTTGGGCTTGATCAACCCCAAAGAAGCCATGGCGCAGGTCGGAAAGGTCACCCCGATCAACGACAAAGAAGCGAGGGTGGAAATCAACATTCTCTACAGCGGCGCGGACCCTTTCAGCCCCGGCTATAGCAACCTTCAGTATGCGTTGCTGGTACGTCAGGGTGAAGCGTGGAAAATTCAATCCATGCCCTATCCCTTTTGGGATAGCTCATGGTATGAGATCGTGCCCCCGCCGCCCACGGATTGAGGGCATTTGCGCTGAATTCCTGGCATCGCAGGAAGAGGTGCTGCGTGTTTCGCTTCTCTGGAGGAGAGTATGAAAACCGTTCGGCGATTGTACCTGTACGGGATCGCGTTTGTCAGCCTGGAGGCGATCATCTGGGGGATCATCGGCCTGCTGCGCAATCTCATTTCGCAGACGCTCACCGCCCCGGAGGCCATCTTACGCGCTCTCTCGCTGCTGCTGGTGGGCGCGCCTGTCTTCCTCTTCCACTGGCTATGGGGGAAACGCCTGGCCACAGAGGATGCCGAGGAAGCCGGTGCCCTGCTGCGCGCCGTGTTCTTCTATGGCGTCTTGCTGGCCAATGGCATCCCTGTTTTCCAGAATCTCCTGGCGATCTTGAATCGCTGGTTGCTGAGCCTTTTTGGCCTGCCCACCTCGCGCGCTCTCTTCGGGGGGACGCAAAGCCTGAGCGATAATCTGATCGCCATTCTGATCGCCGGCCTTTTCTGGGGATATTTCTGGCAGCAGCTCACACAGGCCTGGCAGAAGCTCACGGAAAGCGAAAATTTTGCAGATGCGCGTCGGCTTTATCGCTTCATCTGGATGCTCTATGGCCTGTTGCTTTTGATCGCCGGCGTGATCCAGATTTTACGCGTGATCTTTTACTGGTCAGTGCCATTCCCCGGCGATCCGCGCCCAACAGCGCTGAACGGGCTGGGGTTCGTGCTGATCGGGGGGCCGCTCTGGTATTTCGCCTGGAGAAAATGCCAGGAAAATGCGCAGGAAGCAGCCGAACGCACCTCGCTGCTGCGTCTGGGCGTTTATACACTCTTGAGCCTGGGCAGCGCGCTGGTCATCCTGGTGGATGGAATCATCTTGTTAGACATATTGTTGCAGTGGATGCTTGGCCTGACCCCACTGGAGGCCTCGCGTTTTGGCGATGCACTGGCCTGGCTGATCTCCTTTGGCATGGTGCGGGCATATTATGCCCGCTGGTTCAAGGCCCAACTGGAATTTTTCCCCGCCGACCGCGCCCAGGAGATTCGGCGTTTTGTCCACGGGCTGCTCTCCCTTGCCGGGCTGATCGCCGTTTCTACGGGCATGGGCATTCTCTTGAACCTGCTGGCGGATCTGCTTGCCGCCACCCTCTTCAGCGAAGGGGCGCGGCGGAGCCTCGGCCATAGCCTGAGCGCCTTGCTCCTGGGCCTCCCCTACTGGCTGGTGAACTGGAACGCCCTGCGCCTTCCAGAGACCCAACCCCAGGCGAGCCCCCGCTCCCTGGCGCGACGCGCCTACCTCTACCTGATCCTTTTCGGCAGCGTGCTCGCGGTGATGGGATACGGGGCGGCGCTGGTTTACCAGACCTTAAGAGGGTGGCTTCTGCAAGAAAACGATCTTCGAGGCATTCTCTCCTCCCTGTTTCTGCTTGCCTTTTTTGGCGTTCTTCTGCTCTATCACCTGAAAGAGACGCGCCGTGAAACGGCACAGGAGCGTGCACGGTTTGCCGATTTTCGCATCCTGCTGCTGATGGAGGATGCAGAGAGCCGTGCGGCCTTAGAAAGCGCTCTGAAGCAAAGCCTGCCCGGCGCGCAGATCATCCACCTGGAACGTTCTGCTGCTCCCATCGAAGGGGAGGTGTTGATCTATCCCGCTGGAAGCGAAGCGCTGCCCGAATGGGCGCGCGATTTTCCGGGGACTCACCTCCTGATCCCCTGGACGGGAGCGAAAAATCGCCTCTGGGTGGGCGCGTTGAACCGTCGCTGGCCAGAACAAGCGGCCCGAATGGCGCGCCAGCTGGCGTTGGGCGAGGAACTACGTCAACCCTTCCAGTCTCCGACGATCTGGACCATCCTGGGCTATCTTTTCGCAATCTTCTTCGCGCTTCAATTGCTGGGCATCTTGTTAGGCGTGGCGCTTTCGCTGATTGCGGATTAGCGAGGGGGAAAGAACAAGCGCCTCCCGCCTGGGATGGCTGTGTGCTGGTCACCGCGGAGCGATTCCATCCTCCCTTTCAGGCCGCCTGGAAGAGATGGGTCACAGCGGTGGCAGCCGGCCCACCGAGCGACTGGATCATCCCGATACGGGCGCCTGGCACCTGATTTTTCCCTGCTTCACCGCGCAACTGGAGTACCGCTTCCACCGCCTGATATACACCGGCGGCTCCCCCTGGGAACCCCCGCGCCTTCATCCCCCCGAAGGTGGCGCAGGGAATGCGTCCCTGCAAGCCGATGGCGCCTTCGGCGGCCAGTTTCCAGCCATGCCCGCGGATGGCAAAGCCTGTAGATTCGAGCTGCAGCGCGGCGTAGATGCTGAATACATCGTGGTATTCAAAGAAGTCTATCTGATCCAGCGTGAGGCGCGCCTGCTTGAGGGCGTAGCCGGCAGAGCGCTGGGCGGCCTCGAAAAAGAGCATATCCCGGCGGTCGTGAAGGGCCAGCGTGTCTGTGGCAATCGCCGAGCCGATGATCCGCACCCGTGGCCGATCCCCATGCGAGGGGAGCACATCGGGGCGCGTCAGGATCAGGGCGGCGGCCCCATCGGCGGAAGGCGCCATATCAAACAAATTCAGGGGGTCGCTGACCATCTCCGCTTTGCGATAGGTTTCCACGGTGATCGCCTTGCGGAACATGGCATAAGGATTGGTGACCGCGTTGGCGTGGGCGGTGAGCGCAAAGCCGGCGAACCCATCCGAGGGAACGCCATGCTCGTGCATGTAGCGACGCATGAGCAGGGCGGCCTGGGCGGTAGGGGTCAATCCCTGGGGAGATTCAAAATCGGCATCGGTGACGGAGGTCAGAGCTTCTTCGGCGCTGGGGCCAATGCGATCCGTCATCTTTTCGACGCCTACCACCAGTGCTATGTCGAGGGCGCCGCTTTTCACGGCCAGATAAGCCGCTCGCAAGGCTGCGCCTCCGGATGCCTCGGCCGCTTCTACCGTCACTGCTTCGATGCCGCTCAACCCCGCGAAATCGGCGATCAACGCGCCCAGGTGCGCCTGACGTGAAAGGCTGGGCGCCAGCATGTTGCCCACGAACAACGCCTGCGGCCGCAATCCCCCCGCATCCCTGACCGCTTCCTGGATGGCGGCGAACGCCAGATCGCGCAGGGCGATCTCCCAGTGCTCTCCCACTTCGGTCTGTCCAACGCCAGCAATGATGACTTCGTCCATGCCGCCTCTACTTCATCTGGAGTTTGCCACGATAGCGAACATAGGTGGCATAGTCAATCTCGATGCGCCGGGCGATATAATCTCGCGTCTTCGGGGCGCGATCGCGGCGCTCCAGCAGGGCCTCGGTGACCAGGATGTCGAAGGCATCGGAACCGGCCCCGGAGCCGAAGGAGACAACCAGAATGCGGTCGCCTGGCCGGGCAATATCGAGCACGGCGGTCAACCCGATCAACGCCGCGCCCGCATACGTATTGCCGATCACCGGCACCAGCAAACCGGGCTCGATCTGCTCCATCGAGAATCCAAGCTGGGCCGCCACCCGTTGCGGGAATTTGGTGTTCGGTTGGTGGAAAACAGCCCAACGGTAATCTTTTGCCGTGGTGCCTGTGGCCTCCATCAAGCGTCGGGCGGCCTCGGTGATGTGCTTGAAATAGGCCGGCTCACCCGTAAAGCGCATCCCGTGCTCCGGATAGCGGGCTTCTGGACGGCGCCAGAAATCGGGCGTGTCGGTCACGTAGGAATAGGAGGCCTGGATGATCGCCAGCGATTCTTCCGCCGGGCCGATGATACAGGCAGCCCCGCCGGCGCCGGCGGTATATTCCAGGGCATCGCCAGGGCGCCCCTGCGCCGTATCCATGCCGATCGCCATGGCATAGCGTCCCATCCCGGAGCCGACCAGCCCCATGGCCGCGACCAGCGCTTCCGTGCCGGCCTTGCAGGCGAATTCCCAATCGGCTGCCTGGGTGTTCGGCACCGCTCCGATGGCCTCGGCCACCAGGGTCGAGGTCGGTTTGACAGCGTAGGGATGGGATTCTGATCCCACCCAGACCGCTCGCAGTTCGCTCGGGTCAATGCCTGCCCGCCGCAGGGCATTGCGGGCAGCTTCGATGGACATGGTGACCACATCTTCATCCAGGCCAGGCACAGCCTTCTCTTTGATCGGCAAAGCGGCGGTCTTCCCGCTCCAGACACGGGCAATTTCTTTCGCGGGGATGCGATAGCGAGGCACATAAGCCCCGTAACCGACAATCCCCACGCTCTGAATGGGTTTGAGCAAAGTCGAAGCAGCAGGTTCAGGCAGTGTCATCTCATCATCCTTCATGAGAGGGGTTGGAGGTAAACTCGCGCAGCAGTTCTTCGGCGCGGTCTATGCGGATCGTTCTCTCGGCAACCATACGGGCGGCGATCTTTTCGATCAGTTCCCCACTGGCGCCGGCAGCAATCGCTACCTGACGGGCGTGCAGGGACATGTGGCCGCGCTGAATGCCCTCGGTGGCCAGGGCGCGCAGGGCCGCCAGGTTCTGAGCCAGCCCGACCGAGACGATGATCTCGGCCAGCTCAGCCGCGGTTTTGACGCCCATGAGCTGGATGGCAGCGCGCGCCGCCGGGTGGACTTTGGTCGCTCCGCCGACAATGCCTACTGCCAGCGGCAGCTCCAGGCTGCCAACCAGATGCCCCTGCTCATCCTTTCCCCAGGCGCTGAGACTGGTATAGCGTCCGGAGCGGGCAGCGTAGGCGTGGGCGCCGGCTTCCACGGCGCGCCAGTCGTTGCCGGTCGCAATGACCACGGCGTCAATCCCGTTCAGGATGCCCTTGTTGTGGGTCGCCGCGCGATAGGGATCGGCAGCAGCGAACGCCCAGGCGGCGATGATCCCATCCCGCACTTCTTCGCCCGTATATTCGTCAAAAGCCAGGGCTTCCGCCGGGATGCGGACGCGGGCGCGCGCCAGACGGCGATCCGCCAGGTTGGAGAGAATGCGAAGGTGAACTTTTCCCCCACTGATCTGCTCCAGGCGCGGGGCCAGGCGCTCACAGGCGGTATTGACGGCGTTGGCGCCCATGGCATCCCGCACATCGTAGATCAAGTGCACCACCAGGAAGGGGCCTATGGGAGAATCTTCGATCAGGCGCACCTGCAGGTCACGCGCGCCGCCGCCCAGTCGCTTCAAGAGCGGATCCACCTCATCGGCCTCGGCCAGTAGCTCTGCCTTATGCTCGTAGATGCGGAGACGGGCAGAGGGCGGATCGGCCAGGCCCAGAATCTGAATCTGGCCGATCATCTGAGGGGGATCGGCAGTAGCGAAGAACCCGCCCCCGGCGCGGGCCAGTTTCGCCATGAACGAGGCGCCCGCCACCACCGAAGGCTCCTCAATTGCCATCGGGATCAGCACTTCACGCCCGTTGACGATGAAATTCAGGGCAATGCCCAGGGGAAGGCTGTGCACGCCGATCACGTTTTCAATCATGGAATCGGCAGTTTCGGCCGCAAGCCCTCCCTCAGACCAGGCGGCCAGCAGTTCCGGCTTGAGCGCAGGCGCCGCCTCGAGGATTTTCTGCCGTCGCTCCTGGAGGGGAAGATCGTAGAAGTGGGGAATGCGCGAGGTCATGCTTCCTTCCTTGGGTGAGAATGCGCAGGGAAGTATATTGCGCCAGGCTCGCAAAAGCTATCAAGTTTCGGACCGCAGACCGCGGACGGCAGACGGCAGACCGCAATTGAACGGTGGACGGTGGGGCGACCGTCAACGAATAGGGGAACGAATAAACGAATGGGGACGGCAGACGGTAAATAGACCGCGGACAGCAGACGGCAGACCGCAATTGAACGGTGGATGATGGACGGTGGAGCGACCGTCAGCGAATAGGGGAACGAAGAAACGAATGGGGACGGCGGACGGTAAATAGACCGCGGACGGCAGACGGCAGACCGCAATTGGACGGTGGACGATGGACGGTGGGGATGACCGTCAACGAATAGGGGAACGAATAAACGAATGGGGACGGCGGACGGTAAATAGACCGCGGACGGCAAACGGCAGACCGCAGTTTGTAGCACGGGCTTTCCAGCCCGTCAGACGATAGACGATAGAGGGTAGACCGTGGACAGCGGCAGCACAGCCACCGTGACGCTCTCGATACTATATCATTCGTTCAGGAAATTCGCAGCGAGTCGCCCGAAAGCCATGAAAAACCCTCTGTTTCCTGTCATTGCGAGCGAAGCGAAGCAATCTCCTGGCCGATATGGGGATTGCTTCGCCGCCTGCGGCGGCTCGCAATGACAAAGATAGCAGTGGGGGGTGGTTACTTTCGTTCTCGAATTTCCTGAAGTAAAGATACACTACCACGCTCTCCGACATGGTTGAGCGGTTACGTTCGCTGTTATAATGACAGCCATCCGCTGGAACGATAGAAATGCGTCTGACGTTAAAGCAAGGTGACTCCCCTTCCAAAGTGAGCTTTCTCCCCCCCATGACGGAGGCTTTCATGAAGAAACAGATTTCACGCCTGCCCTGGCTCATGCTCCTCTTCCTGCTCGTTGCTTGCGGCCCCGCGGTTCTCCCCTCCACGCCCCAGGCGCAGGCGACGCCGACGCTCTCCCTCAGCATCCCCACCCCTTCCCCCGCTCCCCAAATCCTTCGTTCGTCTCCTTCCCCACTGGAGGCGCTCTCTCTCACCCCCACGCTGGAAATCCTCTTCGACCAGGCCATGGATCGGCGCACCGTGGAGCAGGCCTGGAAATTCAGCGATGAGAACGGCAATCCCATCGCCGGGACATTTACCTGGAAAGATAACCAGACTCTCCAGTTCATCCCCCAGGTGACGCTCCAGCCCGGCAGAACCTACACACTGACCATCGGCGCACAGGCCGCCGATCAGCAAGGGCATTCCCTGGGCCGCGAAGTGCGCCTGGTCTACCACACCACCGATGCGCTCCAGGTCAGCCAGGTCTTCCCGGCGGATGGCGTCACAGACGCCGATCCGACCACGGCGATCACGCTCATCTTCAACAAGCCGGTCGTCTCCCTGGCGCCAGAAGAATCGGCCCTGCCCTCCCCATTACAGTTTGACCCACCGATCCCCGGCGAGGGACGCTGGCTTAGCTCATCCGTGTATCTCTTCCAGCCTTCGGAGCCTCTCAAAGGCGAAAAGAGCTATCGCGGCCGGGTGGCGGCCGGCCTGCAGGACGTGCTCGGCACCTCTCTGGCCGAAGATTTCGTCTGGGAATTTCGCGTTCGCCCCCTGGATGTGACCCAGATAGATTTTCCCGATGCCCTCCGTATCGCCGAAGAAGAGACAGGGGTGCTCCTGGATGGAAAAATCGTGTTGCACTTCAACCAGCCGGTTGAACCCGCCACGCTGAATCAGGCCCTGAACATCTCGGCGACCAACCACCCCTCCGTCCCGTTTCGCGCCCGCTGGAACGAAAGTCGGGATACCGTCACCCTGACCCCCCTGCAACACTATCACCCCTCTACCCGCTACACGATCTCCATTTCCACGGCGTTGCGCGCCCAGGATGGCGGCACGCTGGCAGAACCCAAATCGTTCGATTTTTTCACTCTGCCAGCCCCCGATCTTCTCAGCCATTTCTGGCCAGCCGATGAAGGCGGATATGCCGACCGACTCGTGTTGACCTTCAATACCCTGATGAATAAAGCCAGCCTGATCGCCCATGTGCGCGTGACGCCGCGCCCCCCCAACCTGAGCTTTTACTTCGAGGAGTGGGATCGTCGCACGCTCACCATCGCCGGAATGGAGCCCGGCAAAACCTATGAAATCGTCCTGCTGCCAGGCGCCCAGGATATTTACGGCAATGCGATCACCGAAGAGCACCGCTTCACGTTTGAAAACGGCTATCCCGCTCCTTCTCTCTGGATCAGGACGAATCTCCCCCAGAAGCCTATGATTTATCGCAGCCCGGTGCCTCAGGAAATTTACCTGGATTACCGCAACCTGGAGACCCTGGAGTTCAGCCTCTATGAGTTAACCCCCGCCGAATTGAAGCGCCTGAGCTTCGATATTCCCGATCAGAGCCAGTGGCGCACCTCGAAATCCCCGCTGCGCTCCTGGAAGATGCAGGTGGAAGCCTCGCGCGCCGAAACACGCCTGCTCCAGGTCTCCCTGGAAGAAGAGGGGAAACTTCCTCCTGGATTCTACCTGCTGGGCGTCCGATCCCCTTCCATCAAGACCGACGGGCCATTTGCCGCCGCAGTGCTGCTGATGGTTTCGGATGACCTGATGACCCTGAAAACAGCCCCTGGCGAGGGCCTGGCATGGCTGCTCAACGCCCAGGATGGACAGCCGCTGAAAGGGGTGAAGGTCACTTTCTATAACAATCAATTCCAACCGCTCGGCGAGGCGACCACCGACGAGCGGGGCCTTGCGCACTGGCAGGGCGAAAAACGCTCCGTCTCTTCTTTGCCCTTCTATGCCGTGGTCAACGAGAACGGGCACGTGGCATTTATGGCTCAAGCCTGGACCGAATTTTATCCGGAGCGTTTCGGCATCTACTACGATTTCAGAACCAGCAACTCCCTGGCCGTGATCTACACCGAGCGCCCGATTTACCGCCCCGGCCAGGAAGTGTACTTCAAGGGCATTGCGCGCCTGGAGGACGATCTGCGCTATGCGCTGCCGGACTTCTCCAAAGTCACGGTGGTGATCTCGAACGAGGAAGGCGAACTGTATCACGAAGTGTTCAGCCTCTCCCCCCAGGGCACGTTTTCCGGTCAATACACGCTGGGCGCAGACGCACCGCCGGGATATTATCAGATTAACGTCTATGCCGGCGAGGTCAGGCCGCAGGAGACATCCAACAAGAAGATCCTCGGAGGCATTTCCTTCCGCGTCGCTGAATACGTCAAACCGCGCTTCCGCCTGGACCTGCAAGCCGAACCGCAGCGCCTGGTGAGCGGCGAGACGGCGACCTTCCGCCTGAACGCCGCCTATTATTCCGGCGGACAGATCAGCCAGGCGCCGCTGGAGTGGTACATCGAAAGCTGGCCAGCCTACTATACGCCTCCCCAGGAATACAGCCAGTATTCCTTCACCTTTTGGGAAGATTCACCGCTCTGTCGCTATGGCTATCCCTGTCGGCCAACCCCGTCCCCCATCTATCGCCAGGGGAGCGGCAAAACCGATGATCAGGGGAACTTCGAGCATTCGGAAACCTTTGAGTTGCCGCAAAATGTCAGCGCCCTGAACTACACCTTCAACGTCAACGTCCAGGATGTGGGAGGGAACGTGGTCGGAGGCTATACGAGCGTGACCGTCTTCGGCAGCAGCCTCTTTCCCGGCGTGCGCACCGACTCCTACATCGCCGAAAAAGGAAAGCCGATCCCGGTGGAGCTGATCGTCCTGAACCTGGAGGGCGCCCCGGTTGCCGATCAAAGCCTGACCGTCGCCCTCTATGAGCGACGCTGGTCAAACGTGCAGAAACAGGACCCGAGCGGCCTCATTCACTGGGAGTCTTCCGTCCAGAACATCCTGCGCGCCTCCACCACCGCCACCACGGACAAGGCGGGCAAAGCCAGCGTCTCACTGACGCCGCCGACTTCGGGGGAATACAAAATTGTGGTCACGGCGCGCGATGCCCGCGGTCGCAGCGCACGCGCTTCCACCTTCGTCTGGGTGACAGGCCCTGAAATGTATCTGCAGCGTACCAGCATGGACACCCTGCAGGTGATAGCAGATAAGACTGCCTACAATCCCGGCGAAAAAGCCCGCCTGCTGATCGTCTCCCCGTATTCGGCCACCGCGTTGCTCACCCTGGAGCGCGGGCGCATCCATGAGAAGAAACTCATCACCCTGGAGAGCGGCAGCAACCTGATCGAGCTCCCCATCACCTCCCAGATGGCGCCCTTGATGTACGTTTCGGTGCTGGCCATCCACCCCGCCGAAGGCCAGAAACCGCCCCAAAGCGCCATGGGGCTGGCCAGGCTGAATGTCGCCCCCTCCCTGCAGCAGATCTTTGTCGAGCTGGAAAGCGATGTCAAGGTTGCCCAACCCGGGCAGCGCGTCACCTTCACCGTGCGCACGCGCGATCTGCAGGGTCAGCCGGTGGCTGCCGAGGTCTCCCTGGCGCTGGTAGATAAAGCCGTGCTGGCGCTGGTGCCGCCCAACAGTCCTCCCCTCTTAGAGAGCTTCTACCCGGAGCGCGGCCTGAGCATCCTGACCACCACGTCCAACCGCTTCGACGCCGAATGGTTGAACCCCACCCTGCGCGCCCTGCTGGCCGGTGAGGTGGGACGCGGCGGCAGCGGCGGCGGTGAAAAGGGGAGCGATCAATTCGGCATCCCTGTCCTGCGCGGCGAATTCAAAGATACCGCCTTCTGGCGCGGGCAGGTCGCCACCGATGAGAACGGCCAGGCGCAGGTCAGCGTGACCCTGCCGGATAACCTCACCACCTGGCAGATGACAGCGCGCGCCGTGACCACAGATACCCGAGTCGGCGAGGCCACGCTGGAACTGCTCAGCACCCGCCCCTTGCAGATTGACCTGCAAACGCCGCGCTTCTTCGTCGCCGGCGATCAGGCCACCCTGGGCGCATTGCTCCAGAACAACACCGCAAACGACCTGGAGGTGAGCGTTTCGCTCGAGGCCCAGGGCTTTGTGCTGCAGGATGCAGCCGAACAGCGCCTGACCCTCAAGGCAAATTCCCAGACCTTCGTCGCCTGGCGCGGCCATGTCGAAGAAGGCGCCACCCGCGTTGACCTGATCGGCCGCGTGCGCGGCGGCGGCTACGAGGACGCCACCCGCCCCACCCTGGGGACGCTCCCCGGCCAGGGGTTACCCGTGCTGCGCTATCTGGCGCGGGAGACGATCGGCAGCAGCGGCCTGCTCCGCGAGGAGGGCAGCGTGACCGAAAGCCTGCTGCTCCCGCCGACCGCCGATGAGTCCTCCACCCTGACCCTGGAGCTTTCGCCTTCCCTGGCAGCCACCGCCATCGGCGATTTGCAGACCCTGCGCGATGATCCCTACCTGTGCGCCGAGCAAACGGTCTCGCGTTTCCTCCCCAACCTGATCGTGCGCCGCCTGTGGCGAGAGCAAGGGCAGGAAAACCAGCTCCCAGACCTCGAGCTGCAAATCCTGCCGGCGCTCCAACGCCTGATCCGCACGCAAAACGGGGATGGCGGCTGGAGTCTCTGGCCCGGCGGCGAGAGCGAAATTCGCACCACGGCCTACGTCGTCTGGGGATTGAGCATCGCCCGGCAGGAGGGTTATAGCGTCCCCGAAGGTACACTGAAGCGAGGCCTGGATTATCTGCAGCGCACGCTCTCCCCGGTAAGCACCGCAACGCCGACGTGGGAGAAAAACGAGGTTGCTTTTGCCCTCTTCGCGCTGAGCCAGGAGGGCAGCGCGATGCCGGCGGCTGTGCTCAACTCCCTTTACAAGGAGCGCGCCTCGCTCAGCCTGTATGGGCGCGCCTTTCTGCTGGAGGCGCTGTTGAACACCGTGCCACAGAGTAGCTACATCCCCGACCTGGTCTCCTCGTTGAGCAGCGCTGCGGTGCAATCGGCAGCCGGCGTTTACTGGCAGGAGGCGGAAACGGATTACCGAAACTGGAACACCGACGTGCGAAGTACGGCGATCATCCTGCATGCGCTGATGGCCGCCGATCCCCACCATCCACTGGTCGCCGGCGGCATTCGCTGGCTGATGACCCAACGCCGCGCCACGGGCTGGTACTCCACCCAGGAGAACGTCTGGTCGCTGCTCACCCTGGCGCGCTGGCTGGAAATCTCCGGCGAGTTGCAGAGCCGCTATGATTTTGGGCTGGCGTGGAACGGGAAAGTGCTGGAAACGCGGCAGGTGACGCCGCAAACTCTCTTCGAGAAGCTGATCCGCACGTTCACCGCCCGCGATCTGCGAGCGCAGGGCGGCCTCTTCTCCATCCTGCGCGGGCCTGGCCCCGGCACGCTTTCTTATACTGCGTACGTGGAATATTCGCTGCCTGCCGAACAGATCAAGAGCCAGGATCACGGGATGCAGATCGAACGCGCCTATTTCCGACTGAGCGACCTGAAGAAGCCGCTGGCGGAGGTGGCGCGCGGGGAGCTGGTCCAGGTGCGCCTGACGCTGATCACGCCCCGCGATCGCTACTATGTGGTCGTGGACGATCCGCTCCCGGCGGGGCTGGAGCCTGTAGATGCGACCCTGCTGACCTCCGTCCAGGTGCCGCAGCGATTTGAGATGCAGAACTTTGAGCAAAACGGTTGGGGAAGCTGGTATTTCAATTACCGCCAGATTTACGATGATCGCGTGGTCTTCAGCGCTGACTATCTGCCGGCTGGCACCTACGTGCTCACCTACCTGGCACGGGCCGGGGTGAGCGGCACATTCCACGTGCTGCCGGCGCAGGCACGCATGTTCTATTTCCCGGATGTCTCCGGGCGCAGCGCAGGCGCGATCTTCACTGTGCGCTGATGCCAGGGGTGATCCTGTTTTCCGGGCGCGAGTGGGCGGTCAGCCTGGCGCTGCTGGGGATGGTGGTTCTCATCCTGCGGCGCCGCGGCCGCCCCTGGCGTTTTCTGCTGATCCTGAGCGGCTTCTGGCTCTATCTGACCCTGCTCATCAGCCTGGCCTTCTTCCCCATGCCCGCGGAAAGCCTTCCCTGGCGGCGCAACCTCCGCCACCTGATGCGCGAGTTGCGATGGTTCCCCTTTAGCTATCTCTTCGATCCTCGCACCACGCCCCGCCTGATCCTGGCCGAAATCCTGGGCAACATCGCGGCCACCGTCCCCTTTGGCTTCTACCTTCCCCTGCTCTGGCCGCGGGCGCGCCGTCACATGGGTCGCTGGATCTGGCTACCCGGCCTGTGTATCGAAGGTGGTCAGTTCCTGCTCGGCCTGCTGCACGCTCCCTACCGCACCATTGACATCACCGACGTTCTCCTCAACGCCCTGGGGGTCGCCGTGGGATATGGGATTTTATGGACGATCAATAGACCGCAGACGGCAGACCGCTGCAGGACGATGGACGGTGGGGGTGACCGTCAACGAATACAGGGGAACGAATAAACGAATGGGGATGGCGGACGGCAACGGCGCGATGGACAGTGGACGATGGAGGTGACCGTCAACGAATACAGGGGAACGAATAAACGAATGGGGACGGCGGACGGTAACGGCGCGATGGACGATGGACGATAAATAGACTGCGGACGGCAGACGGCAGACCGCGATTGGACGGCAGACCGCTGCAGGACGGGCTTTCCAGCCCGTCAGACGGCGGACGGTGATGGCAGAACAATTTGCGAGAGGCGCAGTGGAAGCCAGAAAGACGGGGGCGCTCGCTGCCATAGATGGAGAAAAACCTGGATTTTTGGCTTTTTCTTCCATATATGGAAACGGACTTTGCGCCAGAGGCGAGGCGCTCGCAGCGCAGGGCAGATGGTGAAAAAGAGGCAGGAAGATGACAAAAAAGGGAAAAGCCCGTCGAAAGGCGCGTAAAATCTTGACAGCGCAGGGCGGATGTAGTAAATTTGGCAGCGAGCTCCTTCGCCGTCTGAATGGCCTTTATCCCGCTTGAGGGATTGAAACGAGTGATCCCAGCCCATCGCATCAGGCGATGGGCTGTCTGAATGGCCTTTATCCCGCTTGAGGGATTGAAACAGCATAGCCCCAGTTATCCACAGGCCTGTGGAAAAGTCTGAATGGCCTTTATCCCGCTTGAGGGATTGAAACCCCAGATATAGGGGCGCACAAGCAGGATCACAGCTGTCTGAATGGCCTTTATCCCGCTTGAGGGATTGAAACTTATGGAATTTCACATTCTTGTTCCCCAGGGCGTGGTCTGAATGGCCTTTATCCCGCTTGAGGGATTGAAACTTGATATTGGTCACGAGACGGTAGCCGGACCGCAGTCTGAATGGCCTTTATCCCGCTTGAGGGATTGAAACCGTAAAGTCGAGTTCGATGGCGAGACCTGGCGGAGTCTGAATGGCCTTTATCCCGCTTGAGGGATTGAAACTGGTCGGCCTGGGATTGGGCTCGCAGCCAGCCAAGGGTCTGAATGGCCTTTATCCCGCTTGAGGGATTGAAACAGTGGCGTAGTTCGTGGCGCACCCGGTGAGCCAGGTGTCTGAATGGCCTTTATCCCGCTTGAGGGATTGAAACGGGGATAGTAATAGCTATAAAGCGTCCACATAGCTTGAGTCTGAATGGCCTTTATCCCGCTTGAGGGATTGAAACAATAATTTGCTCAGGGGGACGACCCGGATCAAGTCTGAATGGCCTTTATCCCGCTTGAGGGATTGAAACTGCTACCGTGACACGTCTTGATGCTCTGTTGTCCTGTCTGAATGGCCTTTATCCCGCTTGAGGGATTGAAACGTGGGGTGGGCGCCGGTGCGTTCACGCATGGCATGAGTCTGAATGGCCTTTATCCCGCTTGAGGGATTGAAACTCAGGGGCTTGCCAGACTGGCCACAGTTCCACAGAAGTCTGAATGGCCTTTATCCCGCTTGAGGGATTGAAACGTTTTACTGCTGGATGAAGGCGGTCTCTGGGTTAGGGTCTGAATGGCCTTTATCCCGCTTGAGGGATTGAAACTGGTCACCTGGCCACCACCTGGCTCACCGGGCGACCTGGGTCTGAATGGCCTTTATCCCGCTTGAGGGATTGAAACTATGTGACTGTTCCGTACCTCGTCCGGACGCAGAGCAGGTCTGAATGGCCTTTATCCCGCTTGAGGGATTGAAACTCCGCAAGGAGCGCAAGACGCGACTCATTAGATGCCACAAGTCTGAATGGCCTTTATCCCGCTTGAGGGATTGAAACGTTGTAATCCCGTCCAGCAATCCTGCCCACCAGGTCTGAATGGCCTTTATCCCGCTTGAGGGATTGAAACAACGCCCTCGCCTTGCGGCGCGATCATGCCATCCCTAGTCTGAATGGCCTTTATCCCGCTTGAGGGATTGAAACTGAGGGGTATATAGCGCAAATCCCAGCGATGGACGTCGTCTGAATGGCCTTTATCCCGCTTGAGGGATTGAAACGTTTTACTGCTGGATGAAGGCGGTCTCTGGGTTAGGGTCT
>Ga0209162_1001566_pt1 | contig 22050 bp, 16 predicted proteins | sample YNPNPMetaG_FD_187121 | JGI IMG/M metagenome (GOLD analysis project Ga0209162, IMG submission 187121) | Anoxygenic and chlorotrophic microbial mat microbial communities from Yellowstone National Park, USA - YNP NP MetaG (SPAdes) (version 2) ...
CTGTTCCCCACCACGGAGGTGCTGTTCGCCTTCCACAGCGGGTATGAGCCGACCGAGCGCAAAGGCCGGGTGACCAAAGCCGAGGGGCGTGTGCTCCACGAGATCGATGGCCGCCCGGCGGCCGTGGTGTACGACGAATGGACCGGCGGCGTGATCGCCGACCTATTGCCCACGGGCGGCAACGTCCTGTCACGAACGACCCTGTATCCGCTGGGGCGCGTGGTGGGCGCAGTGGGCGGGATACCCTACTTCCGGCTCTCCCACCCGAACAGCGTGACCCCGGCAGGTGGGCTCTCCCTGTTAACCGCTATGGAGGAGGGCGACGAGATCATCTTTATGCGCGGCACGCCGGAGAGCCTGGTCAGCCGGGCCGGGCACGTGGCCCGGTCGGCCCTGGATACCCACTCCGTTACCACAGCAGGCGTTGCCGGGGCGCTGGTGATCTTTTGCGCCGGCTGCATGTTGACGATCCAGAGCCGGATGGAGGAGGCCGTGGCCGGCCTGCGTGCGGCGCTGGGTGGCAAACCATTCCTGGGGGCGTTCACCTTTGGCGAGCAAGGCTGCTTCCTCGGCGGCGAGAACCGCCACGGCAACCTGATGATCTCGGTGCTCGTCTTTAGTGCCTAGATCGGTGACACCATAACGCGGAGCAAGCCCTGTAGGAGCGCCGGCCAGGCGTGGCCGGCGTCGTGAGCATGGACTTCTGCACCCCCGGCGGCGCTCTTACAGCCAATCGAAGCTGCAGAAACGAATGGGGACCATGTACGAGATCAGTGAAGCGGAACAACTGCGCGAAGCGTTGGTTGACCTCGAGCGGGCCAGGGAACAGGAGCGTGGGCTGCGCCTGGAATCCGAGGCCCTGCTGGCGGGCTTGCGGGTGCTCACCCTGTCCGAGAGCCGGGAGGCCCTGTTCGCCGGGCTGCTCGAGGTATTCCGGACGGTCCTGGCGTTTGGGGACGCGTTCGTGCTGACCATGCGCGACGACGGGACCATGCGGCCCGTGGCTGCTACGGCGGCAGCGTTCGCCGATTCCGTCTGGCGACCCCAGGCCCTGTTCCAGCGCGTCATCGCCGGCCAGCCGACGGCCGTGTTCGACGTCGGGCAGATCGCGGAGTGGCAGGATCAGCCGGAGCCTACCCGGGCCGCCGTCCGGTCGGCCCTGCACATCCCGCTGCGCGGGGGGGCACAGGCAGCCGTGCTGATCTGCACCCATCCTGAGCGCGGCTACTTTGGGCCGAAGCATACCCGGCTCGTGCGCCGCTTTGTGCCGCTGGCCTCCCAGGCGTTGCGCAACGTGGACCTCCAGCAAACCATCGCCGAGCGCAACCGCCTGTTTACCCTCTCGCTGGACCTGATGGGCATCATCGGCTATGACGGCTACCTCAAACAACTGAACCCGGCCTGGGAACAGACGCTGGGCTTTGCGCCGGAGGCGTTACAGGCCCGGCCCTTCATCGAACTCGTCCACCCGGAGGACCGGGCCGCCACCACGGCCGCGATCCAGCAGCTCACGGCCGGCGCGGCGGCGGTCTCCTTCGAGAATCGCTGCCTGTGCCAGGACAACTCGTATAAATGGCTGTTGTGGAACGCGACCGCGTATGTGGAAGAGCGATTGATCTACGTCGTCGCGCGAGACGTCACCGCACGCCGGCAGGCCGAAGAGGCACTGCGCAAAGCGGTAGCGGAACTAGAACAGCGTACACAAGAAGTGGAAACCACCCACCGCCTCTACCTGCGCCGCGAGTGGCAAGACTTTCTGAGCCAGCGGGAACCCCTGCGGCGCAGCGGCTTGCTCTATGACCAGACCCAGGTGGCGGCGGTGCCGGGCCTGTGGCGGCCAGAGATGGCGCGCGCCCTGGTCGAGAAGCGCCTCGTCGCAGCCGCAGACCATGGTGAAACACCCGCCGGGGGCAGCGCAGACGCGGGAACAAAGCGGACTGGCCTGGCGATGCCCATTATCGTGCGCGGTCAGCCCATCGGCGTGCTGGGCCTCGAAGACCCCGACGGCACACGCCAGTGGTCCGAGCACGATCAGACCGTGCTGCAGGCCATCGGTCAGCAATTGGGCCTGGCCCTGGAGAACGCCCGCCTGTTGGAAGAGACCCAACGCCGCGCCGCCCGTGAGCGGTTGATTGGCGAGGTCACCCGCCGGATGCGCGAGACCCTGGATGTGGATACTGTGCTCCGCACCGCAGCCGATGAAATGTATCAGGCCCTGGGGCTGGACGAGATCGTGATCCGGTTGGCGATGCCTGAAGGCGAAGGGGAGAAGCGATGAGGTTCTGGCGCACCAGCCTGCTGTCCCGTTTGCTAATCTATTTTCTGCTGCTGGCGATCACCCCCCTGGCTATCGTGGGGTTGTGGGCCTACAACCGGGGCGAGGAAGCATTGAAGGAGCACGTCCTCAATCACCTCACCACGACGGCGATCTTGAAGGAACACGAGATCAGCCGCTGGATCGCGGATCTGGAACAGACTGTCCGGCTATTGGCGCAAAACCCTGTCGTGCGGGAACAGGCTGAGACGCTGTTGACCCGGCCGGAGACGAGCACGGCCTTTGCCTCGGCTTATCAGAGCCTGAGGCCCTATCTGTATAGCGTCCTGGCCGAAAAGACCGATTTTATGGAGATCATGATCCTCCACGGCGTGGGAGGTAAAGTCCTGCTGGCCACGAACCCGGCCCACGAGGGGACGTATGAGGTGAGCAGTACCTTCTACCAGGAAGGGCGTAAGGCCACCTATGTCCAGAACATCTACCCCTCGGTTAGTCTGGGGCAGCAAACCATCACCATCGCCACGCCCTTGCCGGACAAGGCCGGGCGCACCATCGGCGTCCTGGCGGTACACCTGAACCTGGCCAAGATGAACGAGATCATGGGGGAACGCAGCGGGCTGGGAACTACCGGCGAAACCTATCTGGTGAACCGTTTCAACGTCTTTGTCTCCGGGGCGCGTTTCGGCAGCGAACTGTATCCTCAGGGGGTGCATTCCTTCGGCATAGACGAGGCTATCTTGCGGGGAAACAGCGGCGCCGCCATCTATGACAACTATCGCGGCGTGCCGGTGGCCGGCTCCTACCGCTGGCTGGCGGAACGAGAACTGGCCTTGCTGGCCGAGATCGAACTGGACGAAGCCCTGGCTCCGGTGCGGCGACTGGCTATGACGATCTTTATGTTCGGCGTCATCGCGGCCGGCGTGGTGACTGTCATCGCCTATGGAGTGACGCGCCGCATCTCGGCCCCGATCCTGGACCTGGCCGAGACTGCCACCCGGATCGCCAGTGGTGACCTGAGCCAGACGGTGGCAGTCCAACGCCAGGACGAGATCGGGGTGCTGGCCCGGGCCTTCAACAGTATGACCGGCCAGTTGCGCGACCTGATCACCGGACTGGAGCAGCGTGTGGCCGACCGGACCCGCGAGTTGGCCCGGCGGTCAGTGGCTCTGGAAGCCGCCGCCGAGGTGGGTCATGCCGCCACATCCATCCTGGACGTGGACCAGCTCATCCGGCAGGTGACAGAGTTGATCCGCCAGCGTTTTGACCTGTACTATGTGGGCCTGTTCCTGCTGGACGCGAGCGGTGAATGGGCAGTGCTGCGGGCTGGCACCGGCGAGGCTGGCCGGGCCATGCTGGCGCGCCGACACCGCATTCGGGTGGGCGAGGGCATGATCGGCTGGTGCGTGGCCCATGACCAGGCCCGGGTGGCGTTGGAAATGGGCGAGGATGCCGTGCGCCTGGCCACAGCCGAGTTACCCCTTACCCGCTCGGAGGCTGCCCTGCCCTTGCGCTCACGGGGGCGGGTCCTCGGCGCGATCACCGTGCAACACACCGAGCCGGGCGCCTTTGACGAGGCCACGCTAACCGTGCTTCAGACCATGGCTGACCAGGTGGCTGTGGCCCTGGATAACGCCCGGCTGTTCGCCGAGGGCCAGGAAGCTTTGGAGGCCACGCGTCGGGCCTACGGCGAGCTGGGCCGCCAGGCCTGGATCGAGCGGGTCCGCAGCCGGCCGGATACCAGTTATCGCCGGGGGCCACAGGGCCTGGTCCCGGCCAGCGAGGTGTGGCGGCCCCACATGGTGGAGGCCTTGCAAACCGGCAGGCTGACCCCCGGCCAGGGAGACCAGGCCACCGCCGTGGCCATCCCCATCCGGGTGCGCGGCCAGGTGATCGGCGTGATTGATGCCCGCAAACCAGCAACGGCCGGGGTCTGGACGACGGAAGAACTGACCCTGCTGGAGACCCTGACTGACCAGCTCGGCGCGACCCTGGACAGCGCCCGGCTCTTCGAGGAGACCCAACGCCGCGCCCGTGACGAGCGGGAACTGCGGGCCATCACGGCCCAGGTGCGCGACGCGCCCGGCCTGGAGGCCATCCTCCAGACGGCGGTGCAGGAAGTGGTCCGCGCTCTGGGTGTGGAACGGGCTTTCGTGCAGTTGGGCACACCGCCGCCGCTGGAACGGGAAACATGAAACGTGAAACGTAATGCGTAATATGATGTGTGGTGCGGTAGTGTGTGAAAGGAGCGAGGGGAAAGACCACCATGACCACCACGTGGGAGCGTGGCGGTGAGCGCGCCGGAACGACTGGCCTACGAATGGCTCACCGAAACCTGGCGGCCGAATATGGCCCCGGCCAGCAGGCGCAGGCCCAGACCCTGCCGGGCCTGGCCGTCGCCGTAGACGACCTGTGGCAACCCTGACCCTCAGAAACCCGTTTTCTGGAGGAGGAAACCCATGCGTGAGATCTGGCGGTGGATCGTCGGGCCAGATGTGGGCGATGAGGAACTGAACCGCCGGGTGCAGGCCGCCAGCCTGACGGCGGTCTTTGCCATCATCGCCATACCGGTGGTCATTGGCCTGGAGATCCTGGCCGGCAGTTCGCCGTTTCTGGACCCGCTGAGCTGGTTCACCATCCCGACCACGTTTCTGATCCCCGTCATTGCCCTGGTCCTGCTCCGGTTGCGCCGGCTCCAGGTGGGTATCTACTGGTTGCTGAGTGCGTCTAGTGTGATCCTGACGGCCTCGGCCATCGCTTATGGTCTGTCGGCGGCCAATTTCGTGATGTTGGCCGGGATGATCACCCTGGCGGCATTGTTGGCCGGCACGGTTGGGATCACGTTGGGGGTCATCGCCGGCCTGGTGGCTACAGCCGGGGCCTATCTCATCCACCAGGCCCAACCGGGAACCGATCTGTACGAATTGCAAAACCAGGCCCTGATGCAATTTGCTCTCTTTCCGCTGCTGGGCCTTTTAACCTGGTTATTCAGCCGTAGCCTGCTGGGTTTGACCCGCCGGGCACGTCAGCAGGCTCAGGAGCTGGCCGCGTTGAACGTGACGTTGGAACAACGCGTGACCGAGCTGGCGCGCACCAGCCAGGAACTCCGGGAAACCATCGCCCGCAGCGAACACCGGGCGCACCGGCTGGCCCTGGCCGCCGAGACATCCCGGGCCATCTCGGCGGCGGCCATAGACCCGGCCGATCTCATGGACCGCCTGGTGCAGTTGATCCGTGAGCAACTCCATGCCACCTACGTGGGGCTATTCCTGGTCGGCACGGCCGGCGAATCCCCCTTCTCGGCCCGGCTCCGCGCCGGGGCCAGCGCGACCGGCCAGCACCCCCCAGAGCCGGGGTATGAGGTGGACTTGCAAGGGACATCAGCCCTGGCCTGGTGCCTGACCACTCGCCAGGGTCTGCTGGTAACGCCCCCCGATACCGAGGCTCATTGGCTGGCCGAGACCCGTGCTGAGTTGATCCTGCCCCTCCTCTCCTGGGGCGAGATCATGGGCGCCCTCACGATCCAGAGCACAGAGGAAGGGGCCTTTGATGAGGGTGACGTGACCATCTTCCAGTCGGTGGCGGACCAGGTCGCCAACGCCATCGTCAACTCCCGTCTGTTGCAGCAGGCCCGGGCTGCCCTGGCGGAGGTCACCCAGGCCCAACGACAGTATCAGCGTGAGGCCTGGACCAAATACCTGCCCCAGAAACGGATCACCGGCTACCAATACCAGGAACGCGATCTCCGACCTCTGGGTCATCGCCTGCTGCCCGAAGTCCGGCAGACGGTGCAGGCGGCCCGGACCCTGACCACCGCTTCAGACGGCAAACCGACCCTGGTGGCCCCTCTGACCCTGCGTGGGCAGGTCATCGGCGCTCTGGGGCTACAAGATAGCCGCCGCCGGGCCTGGACGGCGGAAGAGATCGCCATGGCTGAGGCTATCGCGGAACAGGTGGCCCTGGCTGTGGAGAACGCGCGCCTCTTTGAGGAGGCCCAGGCCAGCCTGGCCGAGGTCACTGCCACCTACCGACGCTATGTGCGCGAGGCCTGGAGCGATTACCTGCCCCTGCAACCGGCCACCTGGTATGAATACGCTGCTACGGAGAACCTGCCACCAGTGGATACCGAACGGCTGCGGGGCGTGACCCGCCGCGCCGAGACCCGGTCGCCAGCGGCAACGACCCTGGCCGTGCCGGTGAGCCTGCGCGACCAGGTCATGGGGGTGTTAGGCTTCCAGGATGCGCCAGACCGTCAATGGACCGCAGACGAGCTGGCCATCATCGAGACTGTGGCCGAGGAGTTGGCCCTGGCCCTGGAGAACGCGCGCCTCTTTGATGAGGCGCAGGCCCGGCTGGCCGAGGTGGAGGCCATGCACCGGCGCTATCTGCGTGAGGCCTGGGCCACTTATCTGCCCACCCGGCAGGCCCGTGCCATTCAGGCCACTGCCCCTGGTGTCCCGGCTCTGGATAACCTCCAGTTACCCGAGATCCAGCAGGCCCTTGCCCAGCGTCGTGGCGCTGTCGTCTCCCGGCGCGATGATAGCTCGGTCCTGGCCACGCCCATCGCCCTGCGTGGCGAAGTCCTGGGGGCGGTGGGCCTCCAGGCCGATGGTGCCCGCCAGTGGACCAGCGAGGACATCGCCGTGGTGGAAAGCGTGGCCACGGAATTGGGTCAGGCCATCGAGAGCGCACGGCTCTTCGCCGAGGCCCAACGCCGGGCCGCTGAGCAGGAAGGCCTGGCCCGCATTGCCGCCCTGGCCAGCTCGACCCTGGAGTTTGAAGAATTGCTTCGCCGGCTGATGCAGGAGGCGGCCCGGCTGGTCGGTGCCCGGGGCTGCGTGATCTTGCTGGCCGATGAGGATAGCCGCACCTTGAGGACGCATCATGTCTCCCTGGGGGCAGAGATCATGCCGGCGGTGCAATGGCAAATTCCTATGGACACCCCCGGTTTTGAGCGGAGCATCTATGCCCGGGGTGGGGTCTATTACTCAAACCAGGCCCGCACCGACCCGAACATCATTCCCGTCTACCGGCCATACATGGAGGCCCTGGATGTGGAGAACTTTTGCGGTGTCGCCCTGCGCGTGCGGGACCGCAGCATCGGCGAGATCTATGTGCTCAATCGTCCAGGCGGGTTTGGGCCAGACGAATTGCGGCTCCTGCGCGCCATCGCCGGCTATACCAGCAACGCCATTGAGAACGCCCGGTCTTATGAGAAACTCCAGGAGACCGCTGAAAAACTCCAGGAGATGGACCGGCTCAAGACCCAGTTCCTGGCCAACATGAGCCATGAGCTGCGCACCCCCCTCAACGCCATCATCGGCTTCTCACGGGTCATCCTCAAGGGCATTGATGGCCCCTTGACGGAAAACCAGAAAGTGGACCTGAATGCCATCTATGAGAACGGCCAACAATTGCTGGCCCTGATCAACAACGTCCTGGACATCTCCAAGATCCAGGCCGGGAAGATGGAACTGACCTTTGCCTATGTGGACCTCCAACCGGTGATCCGCAGTGTCATGTCCACCGCCGTGGCCCTGGTGAAGGACAAGCCGATCGAGTTGCACGAGGAGGTCCAACCCAATCTGCCCCGGGTGTGGGGAGACGAGATGCGTCTCCGTCAGGTCCTGGTCAACCTCATCTCCAACGCCGCCAAGTTCACCGAGCGCGGGTCCATCACTTTGCGCGCCTGGGCCGATGCCGAACAGGTGACGGTGAGCGTCACGGATACCGGGATCGGCATCGCGCCGGAGCATCAGGCCCTCATCTTTGAGGAGTTCCGGCAGGTGGATGCCTCCCTCACCCGGCAGGCTGGGGGGAGTGGTCTGGGGCTGGCGATCTGCCGCCACCTGGTGGAGGAACAAGGCGGCCGCATCTGGGTCGAGAGCGCGTTAGGCGAGGGCTCCACCTTCAGCTTCACTATACCCCTCCGCCCCCACTCTTTGCCGCCGGGACTTGCCGGCGTGGAGCTTGATCCGACACGGCCCATCATCCTGGCCGTGGATGGCCAGGCCGGGGTTATCGCCCTGTACAAACGCTATCTGGAGAAGCATGGCTATCAGGTGGTCGGCTTGCAGGAAGGCGCCAAGGCTGTGGAATGGGCGCGGACTCTCCGGCCCCAGGCGATCATCCAGGACCTCACTCTGCCGGATCAGGATGGCTGGATGGTACTGGAGGCCTTGAAATCCGCAGCCGAGACCCGCCAGGTGCCGGTGATCATCAGCACCATGAATCGCGATGCTCGTAACCAGGCTCTGCGCCGGGGTGCAGCGGCCTATCTGATCAAGCCCGTGCTGGAAGATGACCTGCTGGAAGCCCTGAAATCTTTTGCTAAATCGTAATTGCTCAGCCCGCCCTCCCGCAGGTTGCTGGGAATCGTGTTTCCCGTCTGCGTGCCGTCCACGGGCGTGTCCACGAAAAAGCACGAACCTGCGGGGGATGGTTCCAATACACCAGGCATGAAGGAGAAAAAGTTGTCTCAACCGTCTTTCGATCTGCGATGTGCGCGCTGTGGCTGGCGAGAGCCATATCAGTACCCCCGGAGCGACTGCCCCCAGTGTGGGCACGACTGGCTGGAGACCCGCTACGATTACCCGGCCGTGCGTCGGCTCTGGGACGAGCACCTGGCCCGCCGACCGTTCGATATGTGGCGTTACCGCGAGTTGCTGCCTCTGCGCGATGATGCCCATCGCCTGAGCATGGGCGAGGGGGGCACGCCCCTGTATCCGGCCACCAACCTCAGCCTGATGCTCGGCCGCCCACACATCTATGTGAAAGACGAACGCCAGAATCCCACCGGGTCGTTCAAGGACCGCCAGGCGGCCCTGGCCATCTCAGTGATGCGCGAGCAGGGGATCACGGAGGCGGTGGTGGCCTCCACCGGCAACGTGGCGATCTCGTACTCGGCCTATTCCACGCGCGCCGGGATCAAACTCTGGGCTTTTCTCACCAGTACCGTGCCGGCCGACAAGATGCGCGAGGTAGCCTTGTATGGCAGCGAGGTCATCAAGGTCACGGCCACTTACGACGAGACCAAGCGGGTGGCCCTCAGCTTTGCCGGGCGGCGGAACCTGATGTATGACCGGGGGTTGAAGAGCATCGCGGCCCGGGAGAGCATGAAAACGGTGGCCTTTGAGATCGCGGAGCAGTTGGGCCAGTTGTTGGGGCCGGAAACGCCGGCGCAACCCCGGTGCGCCGGCCAGGTCTGGCGCGCCCCGGACTGGTACATTCAGGCCGTCAGTGGCGGTTTGGGGCCGGTGGGGGTGTGGCAGGGTTTCACCGAACTGGAGGAGATGGGGTTGCTCTCCCACAGGCCCCGGCTGGCCTGCATCCAGGCGGAGGGCTGTGCGCCTATGGTGCACTCCTTTCGGGCCGGGCTGGAGGTGGCCGAGCCGGTGCGCAACCCCACCACGCATATCGCCACGGTAGCGACCGGTGACCCCGGGGCGGCTTACCCATTCCTGCGACGGGTGATCCTGGAGCACGGTGGGACCTTTGAGATGGTCTCGGACGAGGAGGCGTTTCGGGCCATGCACGTCCTGGCCAAGATGGATGGCATCTCCATGGAACCAGCGGCCGCGATGGCCTTCGCCGGGCTGTTCAAGCTGGTGGCCGAGGGGACCATCGCGCCGGATGATGTGGTGGTGGTGAACTGCTCCGGCCATACTTTCCCGGTGGAAAAGTTCCTGCTGGGTGATGACTATGCCCGCAGCGTGGAGGCGGCTCTGCCGGAGGAGGGGGTGCTGGCCTCTTTGGAACGCCTGGATCGGCGGGTGCGCCGGGTAGCCATTATCGAAGACCATCCCGAGGCCGCACGCCTGTTACGACGGGTCCTCCAGGCCCACGGGGAGTACCAGATTGAGGAGGCCTATGATGGCGAGGCCGGCCTGGCTATGGTACGGGCCACACCACCGGACCTGATCCTGCTGGACTTGATGATGCCCAAGATGGATGGCTTTACCTTCATCGAAACGCTGAAGGCCGACGAGCGACTGGCCGACATCCCGGTCATCGTCGTCACGGCCAGGGACCTGACGGCCGGCGAACGGCAACGGCTTAACGGGCACGTGCGGGGCCTGCTCCAGAAGGGCACTTTCTTGAGCACCGATCTCCTGGCGGACATCCAGGAACTATTGAAGTAACTCCCCCCGAAGGAGTAAGGATTGCGGACCAGGCGGTTGATCCCGTATCTCCGATACCTTGAGCGCTGGCGTGCCCCGGGTGTGTTGACCCGGGGCACGTGGCTGATCTTGACCTCTACCGTATGTCTGGGGCTGGCTCCCATCCTGGGTAAGCTGGCCTATCGGGCCGGGGTGGAGCCGTTCACGCTGGTCGCCATGCGCACGGCGTTGGCGGCGGCGGTACTCTGGGCCTTTTACCTGGCCCGTGCGGCGTGGCGCCGGGCCATCCCCATCCCCTGGCACGCGTTGCCGGGCTGCCTCGGCATGGGGCTGGCTAACGGCTTCGGCTCGCTGTTGTATTACATCGGCCTGGCCCGCATTGACGCCAGCCTGGGGCAGCTTCTCTATGCCCTCTATCCCCTCTGGGTGTTCATCTTCCTCAGCGCGGCCGGCCATCGTGTCTCCCGACTGGCCCTGTTACGCCTGGGGGTGGCGTTGGGCGGGGTCTATTTCCTCACGGCCGTGGGCGGTGGTCCCCTGGATTGGCTGGGGATCATGCTGATGCTCAGTGCCGGGGCCTTGTATGGCTGGATGTTGGTACTGGGGCAGTGGTCTCTGGCGGACGTGGACTCGCGTTCTGTGACCCTCTATGTGCTGACGGCGCAGGCCGGGGTGGTGTTCGTCGCCCAGGTGCTGAGTGGCGCGCCCCTGGCCCCCACGACCGTTGACGGATGGACGGCCACCATCTTGCTGGCTTTGATCCCCACAGCGCTGGCCCGGCTGCTCTTGTTCGCCGGTTTGAGCTATCTGGGAGGTGTGCAGACTTCGCTGTTGGGTGTAGCGGAATTGGTGGTGGCCCTGGCGGCAGCCTGGCTGTGGTTGGGGGAGCACCTGTCGCTATGGCAGATGGTGGGTGCGGGGCTGATCATCATCAGCGTGCTGCTGAGTGGGCGCGAGAGCCAACTGGAGACAACGAGTTGGGAGGATTTACTGCGCCAGGGGCGGTGGCGAGAGCTGGGGTGATTGCAGGGTCGGGGCCCCTGGTTGCCAAAGAGCGCGGCGAGGCGAGGGCGACAGTCGAGGAATACGAATTTCCATCTACTGAGACTCAGTAGATGGAAATTCGTGCTCCTCGGCGGTCTGCGACCGCCGAGAAACGCGGGTCACAGACCCGCTTTGAGCCACTTTTTCCATCTACTGAGACTCGTTCACGATGCGTTCCATCTCGTCCACGCGACGGTCCCAGGAATGTTCCTGGGCCACGGCAAGCCGGCTCTGCTGGCGCTCCGGGCCATCCTCGGCCAGGGCCTGGGCCACCCCCTCGACGAATGCCCCTGGTGTGGTGGTCAGGTAGACCAGCGCGCCCAGCTCGCGTGCCTCCGGGTGATCCGTGCTCACCACCGGCTTGCCCGCCGCCAGATACTCGTACAGCTTCAGTGGGCTGCGGTAGACGCCGCGCTCGTCGTTCACGTAGGGCAGCAGACAGACGTCCAGCCCCTTGACCAGGGCCGGCATCTCGGCAAACGGGTGCTTGCCCAGGAAGTGGACGTTGGGGAATGCCCGCAACCGGCGCAGCGGGGGCGCGTTCATCGTCCAGGGGTAGGTGTCGCCCACGAAGACCAACGACCAGGCCGGCCGCGCCTGGGCCAGGTATTCCAGCACGGCGTAGTCCAGCCGCTCGTTGACGTGGCCGATGTAGCCGATGCGCGGCGGCGGGATAGGGGCGATGGCCGGGTGCACCGGCACCGCCGGGTCCAACGCCTGGGCAAAGTGCGCCGTATCTGCCCCGCTGGGGATACGGTAGGTGCGCGGGTTCAACGGCCGCTTGTTCTCGTAGGTCAGGAGCGAGTTGGCAAAGACCAGGTCGGCCCGGCGCAATAGGTCTGCTTCCAGCGCGGCGATGGTGCGACGCTTGCGGCCGGTCGTCCCCGCCGTGAACTCGTCAATGCAGTGGTAGACGCTCAGCCGCTCGCCGAACTGGCCGATGAGGGGGGCTTGCTCGGGGTTATAGAGCCATAGAATGACGGGTAGATTGGTAGATTGGTAGATTGGTAGGTTAGTCAATTTGCCAATTTGCCAATTTGCCAATTTGGCGGTGAGCCACTGGTTGAGCCGGTTGATGGTCGGCGAGTAGTACCGGCCCGGCAGCAGGGGCGGCAGGGAGACGATCCAGAGGTTATCGGCGACGGCACGCGGCCCCTCGCGCCAGCGGCGGAGCTTGCGCCGACGCAGGGCCGGGTAGCGCAGCAGGTGCTCCAGGCCGGCCGGCTGCTCGACGAACAGGACGCGGTGGCCCCTTTGGGCAAAGCGGAGCATCACCTGTTGGCGACTGCCCCAGACGCCCTCCCAGTCGGTGGAGGAGAAGCAGAGGATGTCCCAGGTGGTTGACGACATCAGTCGGCTCGCACAGCCAGGGCGTTCAGGTTATCGCCCCGGCCCGTATGATCGGCGGCCAGGTTGGCGACGGCGGCGTAGGCGCGGATCAGTGACCGCTTGAGGGGTGGCACAGGGTTAAATCCTGTGCTACGCTCCCGGCCAGGAGAAGCTTCTGGGCCGGCCGGGACGCCGGGCGCGGTGCGCCTCCGGGGGCGTAGCGGCACAAAGCCGGGGCTATCGGTCCAGAGACGGTTGATCCGGAACCCGGCGCGTTCCAGCATCCGCCGCAGGGTGTCCGCGCGATAGTTGTACAGGTGATAGGGCGTATACCAGCCATCGCCCCGCAGGTAGTGTTTGACGCTGCACAGGTTGGGCACGGCGACGTAGAGCAATCCATCGGGCTTGAGCACGCGATACATCTCACGCAGGGTATCCAGCGGATCGGGCAGATGCTCCAGGACGTGGTGACAGTAAACCAGGTCGAACCAGGCGGCCGGCAGGCTGGCACTGGCGAGCGGGCCGGTGTAGACGTGCTGGAGGCCGCGCTCGCGGCGCGCATAGTCGGTCGCAAACTCCGACACGTCCGTGCCATAGACCTGCCAGCCCCAGCCCTGGGCCACCTGCATGGCGTAGCCGGTGGCGCAGCCCACGTCCAGGAACGTCTGGGCTGTCGGCCGGAGCCGGCGTAGCATCGTCAGTCGCATCTGTGCCACCCGCTCGTTGAGCGGATCGCGCAGGTAGCTGTGCTGCTGATGGTACTCGGCCCCATACCTCTCCGCAGCCGGGGCGGCCTGGAGCGGAACCGTGCGGCTGAGAGCACAGACCTGGCAGACGTAGACGGCGCAGCCCGGCGTCATCGTCACGAGCCGATAGTCCGTGCCGTCGCAGAGCGGACAGGGGCTGTCTGGCCGGGTATTCATGATCCACCTCGGACCCGGCCGGTCCCGGCCACACCCACCGCCAGGCCGGCCAGGAGCAAGGAGAGCACCAGCATCAGGATGTGCATGGCGAAGCCGACAGCGATGGCCGGCGAACGTTCCACGCCCAACGGCACCAGGGCCACCGTCCAGGCCGCCTCATAGGTGCCAAAGCCGATCAACCCCTGGATGGGCAGCACCACCAATAGCGACGCGATGGCCGAGGCGATGATCGCGCCGCCCAGGTCTACCGTGGCCCCCAATTCGTTCAGCAGGACGTAATACAAGCCAAAGTTGACCAGCCATTGCGCCAGGGAGAGGGCCAGGGCGGGCCAGTAGAGCCGCCGCGCGCGCGCCAGCCGCAAGGCCCCGGCTGTGCGTTCGGCCAGAGCCAGCCCGGCGCGGACCGGGGCCAGGCCATCTACCCGGAGCCGGCCGGCCGCCCATTGCCCCAGACGCGCGCCCCGGTCGGCCAGGCGGTCGGCCCAGTACGCAAGAGCCAGCGTCGCCAGGCCCAGGGGGATCGCGGCCAGTTGAAGTTGCTCGACGTGCATCTGGCGGCCGAACGTGAGCGAGGCTGTGCCCAGCACCCACGCGGCGAGCGCCACCAGGTCGAGCAGGCGGGCCAGCCCCAGCGAGGCCAGCCCGTCGGCGAGGGGGACGCGCTGAGCGCGTAGCAGGGCGATGTAGGTCAGCTCGCCGGTCCGGGCCGGCAGCACATAGTTCGCCAGGGTGTGGATGCAGGTCACGTTCCACACGGCCAGGAACGAGGTGACCTGCCCCGGCAAGAGCAGCCGGAAGCGCCAGGCGCGGACCAGGCTCAGTAACACGTAGAGGGCGAAGGCCAGCGTCAGCGCCGGCAGGCGCACCCGCTGCACGGTGGCGACGATCTCGCCCCCATCCTGCATCTGGGTCAACAGCAGACTGACCAGGAGGAGCGAGAACAGGGCGGCGGTGAGCAGTTGCCGCCAGTTCAGTCGGGCACGTAGCTCATTCATCGTCTGGGCCTGGTAGAGATGATCAGATCGGCCAGATAGCCCAGCACGAACAGTTGCAAGGTGACTACGGCCATGACGACCGTGGAGGTGGCGATGTGTCGCTCGTAGACCACGATGTCGTTGAGCACTTTGGCCCCGGTCAGGATCGCCAGCCCCAGGCTGATGGGGGTAAAGACGCGCAAGGGATCGAATAGCAGCGTGGTGCGCACGATGATCTGCACAAAGTTCAGTGTATCGCGGAGGGGGCGAATCTTGGACTGCCCTACGCGCGGGCGGTAGTCAATCGGCACGAAATGGATGGCGTACTCCTCGGCCAGCAGCGCCAGGGTGATGGTCATGGTGAACGAGAAGCCGTTGGGCAACAAGCCGAAGAACCGTTCCACGAGCGAGCGACGCACGACCCGCAGACCGGAATTGATGTCGGGTATGGGTGTGCGGGCCAGGTAGTTGGCGAGGCGGTTCAAGGCCCACTTGGCCGGCCGGCGCGCCAGCGGGATGGCGACGTGTTCTCCCACTCGTGCGCCCACCACCATGTCGTAGTCGTGCTCTTCCAGCAGGCCGACGAACTCCGGGATGCGATCATTGGGGTAGGAGCGGTCGGCGTCCGTGATCGCCAGGAGGTCGTATCGGGCCTGGCGCGCGCCCATCTTGAGCGATGCGCCGTAGCCCCGGTTGGCCGCGTGGGTCAGCAGGCGCACGGTGGGATAGCGCGGCAGACACTCGGCCACGATCGCGCCGGTGCGGTCGGTGGAGCCGTCGTTAACCACCAGGACCTCGTAGCAGGGTTGGTACGGGCTGGCCTCCATCACGCGCACCAGTTCCTCCAGCGTGGCGGCGATGGCAGCCTCTTCGTTGTACGCCGGGACGATGATGCTCACGCCGGCCGGGCGAGCATCCTCCATACCATACCTCCAAAATACCGGTGTTCGTCGTGGTCTCCTGACCACGACGCCGGGCGCGGTCAGGAGACCACGCCTATCAGTGAACGCGCATCCTCCATACCATACCTCCCAGGTGCGCCCCGGCCGCCAGCCCCCAGGCCACGAAGACCAGTACAGTCGGGTAGAGCAGGACGCCGTAGCGCGGCAAGGCCCAGAAAAAGCTATAGACGCCGGTGACGTACAGGATGGCGACTCCCAGCGGCCACCAGAGCGTCCAGTGCCGCAGACGGGCCAACGCGCCCAGCAGCGCCAGGCTCAGCGTGGCAAAGTTCAGCCCGATGAGCAGCAGCTTGACCGCCACTGCCGGGATATTGCCCTGGGCCAGGTAGTCACCGAACGGCAGGTCCAGGTCAAAGTCACTGCTGTAGGTGGTGATCCACATCCGGCTCACCTCGCGCAGGTTTTGCGCCAGGTAGGACAGGGGGTACTGGCGGATCGCGGCTAATGCCTCGGCCTGCATCTGCCGGTCTATCTCCTCGTAGGTCAGCCCTTGCGCCTGACGCCGCTGGCGTTCCTGCTGGGCCAGGGCGACGGCCGGCCCCTTGTCGTAGCGCATCGTGGGCAGGTTCAGCGTGCGCGCCCAGAGGGCCTGGCCGGACCGTCCGCCCAACTGCCACGTGCCGAACGTGACCTGGTTGCGCAACGCCCAGGGGAGCACGGTCAGCACGAACCCGGCCAGCAGCGGCCAGACGACGCGGAAGGAGAAACGAAACTCGCGCAGCCAGGAGGGTCGTCGCGCCAGACGGTACAGCCCCCACCCGGCCAGGAGCAGCGCCGCCAGGCCGAGGGGCAGCAGTTGCATCGTTGCGCGCGCCAGGGCCAGCAGGCCCAACGCCGCGCCGGCCGCGGCCGCCCACCTCATCTGGCCGGACCGATACGCCCGCGCGAACAGGAACAGGGCGGCCGTCAGCAACAGCGTCGCCAGCCACTCGGTGAGGACGTAGCCGCTGGAGACGACGAGCACCGGGTAGAGGGTGGTGAGCACGGCCGCCAGCCAACACCCGGCCCAGGCCCTCCCCCAACTCGGGGGGAGTGAGCTTGGGGGGGATGGGGGTAGGGCAAGGGCAGCCTGCGCCATCTCCCGGCACAGACCATACACCAGCAGCGGCGTGAACGCGCCCAGGATCGCCTGGACGACGAGCGCAACGGTCACGTTGCCGCCGCCGACAGCGTAGACCGCGGCCAGCACAAACGGGTACAGCGGGTCGCGGGCCATCGTCGGCTCGTAGGGGGCCTGGACCGACAGCGAGTAGCCGTGGCCGGCCAGCAGGTTGCGGGCCAGACGGTCATAGTCCACGGCGTCGTCCTGGATAGTCCCGTGGCCGGGAAACACCACCAGCGCCAGCAACCGCACGGCCAACGCCAACGCGAACAACCCGATCATGGCCCCGCGTTCTTTGCGCATCAGCGATCTCCCACCAATTCGTGGTACAGGGCCAGGACGTGCTCCCCCACCACCTCAAAGGCGCACTGCTCCACCACCGTCTGCCGGGCCAGGCGGCCCAGCGTCCGCCGCCGGGCCGGATCGGTCAAAAGCGGGCGCAGTGCGTCCGCGATCTGGACTGGCGTGGGATTGGGCGGGAGCAATATGCCGTTTTCGCCGGGCCGGATCAGGTCCGGCGCTCCCCCCACGGCCGTCGCCACGGCCGGCAAGCCCACGGCCATCGCCTCCAGCAGCGAGTTAGATAGCCCCTCCTTGAGCGAGGGGAGCACAAAGATGTCGGCGGCGTGCAGATACGGGCGCACGTCCGGCACATCGCCGACGAACACCACCTGGTCGGCCCGGTTCAAGGTCTGCGCCAGTTGTGTCAGTCGGCCGCGCTCCGGCCCTTCTCCCACCAGCAGCAGGCGCAGGGCGGGAAAATCGGTCGCCAGCAGCGCCATCGCCTCCACCAGGGGGGCCAGGTTCTTCACCGGGCGCAGCCGGCCGGTGAAGACCAGGATGAGGCCGTCTATTGGCAGGTCCAAGCGCTGGCGAACGGCGGCCTGCGGCTCGTCGGCCGGGGCAAATTCGCGCCCGTCAATGCCGTTGGGCAGGTACGTGACCTGGGTCGGCGGAAACCCCAACTGCCCCAGGTCGGCGGCGATCTCGCGGCTGATCGCCAGGATGCGGTGCAGGGTATGGCGCAGCAGCCAAAGGCTCACCGGCGAACGTTGCAGATCGCTGATGTTGCTGCGGATCTGCCAGCCGCCGCCGCTGGCCTTGGCGACGACGCGCTTGCGCAGCAGCAGGCCGGCCAGGCCACCCAAGATCGCCGGCGCGGCGAGCATGTGGGCGTGGAGCACCTGGTATTCGCGCCGGTGACGGAACAGCAGCCCCAGCCCACCCAGGAAGTAGCTCAACGCTGCCCCCCGGCCCCGGCCCCACACCGGCACCCGGTAGACCGGGATCCCATCTATCTCCTCGTGGGCCGGCCACTGGCGTTCGACTGGATCAGCCAGCCGCCGCCGGGCGATCACGCAGACCGGGTATCCCTGCTCGCGCTGGTAGCGGGCCAGGCGACAGGCCTGAACCTCCGCGCCGCCGGTCTGGGGGTAATAGTCCAGGAGCACGTGGCAGATGCCCGGCTTTTTGGTCAAGGATGCAGGATGCAGTATGCAGGGTGCAGGGTGCAGGGTGCAACCGCCTGGATTCATGCCGCCGTCCTCGAGTTTCCGGCCCGGCACTTGCGCCACAGGCCGCGCGCCAGGTCGCGCACGATGGACAACTCCTCCAGCCGCAGCGCGTACAGCCCGGCCAGGTACGCCAGCACGCCCAGCGTCACCAGGATAGTCAACTCCACGGCCTCGTAGGCGACGCCGGCGGGCAGATGGACCGGCAGCCGGGTGGCCCCGTAGACCACCAGGCCCATCCCGGCCGAGGCCGTCCCGATCTTGAGGATCGCCCGGGCCATGCGCGCCCCGCCCAGCGGCCCCAACTGGGCGCGCAGTCGGGCCAGGAAGACCGCGCCGATGATCAGGTTGCCCAGGCTGGCCGAGAGGGCCACCCCGGCCGCGCCGAGCACCGGGATCAGCAGCAGGTCGAAGAATACCGTCAACGCCAGCGACGGCAGGCTCATCAACGTCAGGAACCGCACGTCCTGGCGGGAGAGGAACACCCGGCCAGCGATGAACTTGACCGCCTCGAAGAACAGCCCGGCCGCGAAACAGCCGACCACCAGGGCCGTGGCGGTCGTATCGCCGGCCGTGAACTGGCCCCGCTCGTACAACAGCCGCACGATGGGCACACCCAGGACGGTCAGCCCCACGGTCGCCGGGAGCATAAAAAAGGCTGCCAGGCGGATGGAGAGCGAAAGGTTCTGCTTGAGGGCTTGCACATCCCCCTGGGCCACATCCCACGAAAAGTAGGTGATCACCACGCGAGTGATGCCGGTGGTAAAGATCTCAAAGGGCAAGAGATAGATGTATTGCGCGAATCGCAGCGTGGCGATGGCGCCGGCCGGCAACCACGAGAGCAGGTTTCGATCCACCAGCTCGCTCAACTGGCCGATGAAACGGCCAGCCACCATCCACAGAGAGAGTTGGCCCAACTGCCGCAGTTCACCCCACCGCCGTCGGCTGAAGCCCTGGCGCAGCCCGTATCTGCGCATCCCCCAGGCAAAGACGAGCAGTTGCAGGGCGGCCCCGGCCACGGTGCCCCAGGCCAGGATGTGGATACCCAACGCGGGGGCCAGGAGCCATAACAGGATCACCGTGAGCAGGTTGGCTGTCACGGGGGCCAGGCCGATGAGCCGAAACTCGTAATGGGCGGCGAGGATCTGCTGCGCGTAGCCGGCCAGGCCGTTCAGCACCATGAAGAACGCCAGGATGTGCAACAGCTCCACGGTCAGCGATTGGGTCTCGGCGGCAAACCCGGGGACTGCCAGGGCCACCAGGACCGGCGCGGCCAGGATCGCCACTGCCAGGGCCAGCCCCAGCAGGATAGAGTACAGAGTGAAGGCGGCGTTCAGCAGTTCGCGCGCCCCATCTCGTTCCTGAGTCAGCCAGCCCGTGTAGACCGGCACCAGCACCGCGCTGATAGGAGCCACAGTGACCGCCATCAACGCCGAGACGACCGTCATCGCCACGTTATAGCTATCGGTGGCGCTGCTGGCTCCGAAAAAGTGGGCGATGAGCGACTCGCGAACCAGGAGCAGGACTTTGCCGGCCATGGTCGCCCCCATCAGCAGGCCCACGGACTTGAGCATCCCGCTCCGGCTCACGACAGGCTCCTCAGCATCTCACGCCCCCACCATTCCAGCCTGAACCCTCCCGCAGGTTAGGAAGATACAGTTACAGAGAGCGGTCTATCTGATCTGGGTGGGCCAGAACCCAGGCTACCAGGGCCTGCTCCAGTCGTTCTATGTCCCCGATCTGCCCGACGCAGATCTCGTACAACTCCCGGCTGCTCACCTCGACGTAGAAATGTACCAGCCGGTTGCGATACCCGGCCATCTCCCGCATCAAGTGGGCTTCTTCCGCCGTCAGCACGCCCGCCTCCTGAAGCCGCTGGGGGGTCTCTCGATACTCACTGACGGCGAGAGCGAACCCTTTCGCTAACAGGTGCCGGCCCAGGTCTAACAATGCTTCCAAAGCCCGCCGCAGGTAGGATTCGGCCGCCGCGATGTTGCGCCGGTCGCTGACGAACTCCTCGTAGCTTGCCAGGGGCAGGGAACGGATGCCGGCCAGCATCTCACGAATCCAGGCCACGCGCTCCGTGATCACTTTCTCCTGTAATCCAGGATTCATCGTCCACCTCCGGTCAAGATCATCCGCCGCCGTTCCCGTTCCAGGAAGGCTTGATCGCCAGCCCGCCGCAGACAGTATAGCTCGTATTCAGCGGCCTCACCCGGCCCGGTCGTATATACCAACTCCCCGGCCACGATCTCCGCCGCCAGAGACGCCGGGGCCTCTGGCAGGATGACCAGGTCCACCCGCGCCCCTCCCAACAGGTCCTCCAGCTCCAGCATCAGCCGCACTCGTTCTTGTGCCGAAAGGTGCCGCACTGGTCTGACCCCCACGTCCACATCCGAAGTGGCAACGGAGTGGCTGGGAGAAGGACCTTCTCCGCGCAGGAAAGCCGCCACCTCGGCGGCCCGGCTGCCAAAGACATAGAGCGCCTGGATGTTATACCGCTCGCCGATGCTTTGCAAGGTTTCCCGGGTATTCATTGGCTCACCCCGGCCAGCACGGCCAACTCTTGCTCCACGGCCCGATCCAAACTGAACTGCTCCACCACGAACTCGCGCGCGGCCCGGCCCAACCGCTGGCGGCGCTCTTCGTCGGCCAGGAGCGCGCCCAGCGCCGCCGCGATCTCGTCCGGCGCGGTCTGGCAGAGGACGCCGGTCTCGCCGTCGCGGATCACGTCGCGGATGCCGGGCACGTCGGTCCCCAGCACGGCGCAGCCGCAGGCCATGGCCTCCAGCAGCGACTTGGGATGGCCCTCATATAGCGACGGCTGGGCGAAGACGGCAGCCCGGCGCAGCAGGGCCGGCAGGTCCGGGTTGGGCACCGACCCCCGGAACCCGGCCGGGATACCGTGCGCCCTGGCCTGGGCTTCCAGTTCGGCGCGCAGCGGCCCGTCGCCCACCAGGGTGAGCCGGGCGCCGGGCACACGCCTCACGGCCTCCAGCAGCGCGGCCAGGTTCTTCTCCGGGGCGAGCCGGCCCACAAAGACCACGTGCCCCGGCTCCACGTCTACATCCGGCAGCGGCCGGAACAGGTCCGTGTCCACGTAATTGGGCACGACCGTCACGCGATCCGGCGGCAGGCCAGCCCACGTGATCACGTGCTGGCGCAGGCTCTCCGTGGTCACCACGGCCTTATCCGCGTTGCGCCAGGCCCAGCGCTCCAGGGCGGCGATCAGGCGGCCCTTCAGGGTAAGGCGACCGGCGGCGCGCCGGGTGTTGAGCGACCAGGGGTAACCGGCCCGCACGATGAGCGGCCGGCCATAAAGTTTCTTTGCCAGCACCGCCGTCCATGCGCCGTCGAGCTGGTTGGTCTTGTAGACCGTGGCCGCGCGCAACTCGCGCCGGTACAGGAATGGGGCCAGCAGGCTGAACGTGTTGGCCCCCAGCCCCCAGCGGTTGGGCAGGATGCGGATGCCCCCCAGCCGGTCGGCATACGCCTGCTCCGCTGGCCCGCCGCAGGTGAGCACGCTGATGCTGCCCAGGTGGGGCAGCAGTCGCCGGTAGAGCGCGACCTCGCGGTCCAGCGTGCCCAGTTCATCCCAGCGGCGCAGAGGCACGGCCCGGGTGAGAAAGAGCACCAGGTGGATGATCTCGGCTTTGACCATCCAGTCTCCTCCGTGCTCCCAGGCGGTCTGCGACCGCCGTGTAACGCGGGTCGCAGACCCGCCTGGAGCAACATTGTCCTGTGACCGCCGTGTAACGCGGGTCGCAGACCCGCCTGGAGCAACATTGTCCTGTGACCGCCGTGTAACGCGGG
>Ga0209162_1001570_pt1 | contig 21980 bp, 19 predicted proteins | sample YNPNPMetaG_FD_187121 | JGI IMG/M metagenome (GOLD analysis project Ga0209162, IMG submission 187121) | Anoxygenic and chlorotrophic microbial mat microbial communities from Yellowstone National Park, USA - YNP NP MetaG (SPAdes) (version 2) ...
TTTCGGCGCCGGCTGGGTCGGAATCGTCACCGGCGACCGAAAGGAGAACAGCGGCGCGCCGATCATCGTTGGGACCACCGAGATTCTCAGAAACCAGCTTTACGACTGCATGTCCCAGCAGAAGGATCTTCCCTACGAGCTGGTGGTGCTGGACGAGGCCCACTATCTCGGCGATCTCGAAAGGGGCGTTGTCTGGGAGGAGACGCTGATCTACCTGCCGCCATCCACGCGCCTTCTGCTCCTATCGGCCACGATCCAGAACACCCAGGAGATCGCCGAGTGGCTTATGTCCATTCGGGGCCGCCCCTGCTCGGTCGTGACTTCCTTTGACCGACCCGTGCCCCTGCATCCTCTTTTCCTCTACCCCGACGGCGAGATCGGGCTCCTTACGGGACGAAGGGGCCTCGCCCGGGAGGTGGAGCGTTTCCTGCGCGCCCAGGCGGGCAAGAGGCGGGCCCGGAGGCGGCCTGCTCCGCTCCGGTACGGAGCCATCCTGGAGAGCCTGCGGCGCTACAATCTGCTGCCGGCCATCTTTTTTCTCAAGTCCCGTGCGGACTGCGACCGCGCGGCCGCGGCGTGCCCGCCTGTCCAGCGCCCCCCTGAAGCCGAGGATGCGTTCCACAGGGATCTCGACCGGGCTCTGGACCGGTTTCCGTATCTCAGGAGCCACCGGTTCCTTTCCTCTTTGGTGGAAGCTCGCGTCGCGCCTCACCACGCGGGGCATCTGCCCTACTGGAAGGTTCTGGTGGAGCAGATGATGCTCAAGGGCCACCTGGAGGCGATCTTCGCCACTTCCACCGTGGCCGGGGGCGTGAACTTTCCGGCCCGCACCGTCGTGTTGGTCCAGAGCGACAGGTTCACGGGGAGCGAATTCCAGGACCTGTCCGCCACCGAACTCCAGCAGATGATCGGCCGCGCGGGCCGCAGGGGCAAGGACAGGATCGGTTTCGTGCTCGTGGTGCCTGGCCCGCACCAGGATCCTGTTCTGATCCATCGGCTCCTGGGATCGCCCCCGGATCCCATCGTGAGCCGGATCCACATCAATTTTTCCATGGTGCTCAATCTCCTCCAGTCCCACACACCCGAAGACATCCGGATCCTGATCGACAGGTCCCTGGCCGCGTTCCAGCAGGAGAGGCGCGCCGAGGGGCCTGAAAAGGGGGGTGGCCGCAGAGCCTCGAAACGGGATGTCCGGGAGGCCCTGTGGAAGGACTTTCTCCGCCACCGCGACATGCTGCGGGTTTGCGGGTTCGTGGACGAGCACGATAGGCTTACCTGGGAGGGCGAGTGGGCGGCCCGGCTCAGGCTGGATCATCCTCTTCTGGTCGCAGAGGCGATCCGGTCTGGCTCTTTCGAGGGCAGCTCACCCGAGGTTCTGGCCGGAATGGTCGCGTCTTTCGTCGTGGACGAGGGCCGCAAGGAAGACCTGGATTCGCTTCTTACGGTGACTTCCAAAGAGATCGTGGCCAAGATCCGCAGGATGCGGCGGGACCTCAAAGGGATCCTTCGGAAGCTCGAGCGCGGCGGATTCGAAACCCCCGACGTGCCGGTCTGGCCTGCGGTGGCCGTGTATCTGTGGGCCAAGGGCGTCACGTGGCAGGCACTGCTCAGGGCGATCCCGCTCGAGGAAGGGGACATGGCCATGCTCATGGTCCGCACGGCGGATCATCTCAACCAGATCGTCGGGCTTGAGGCCACCCATCCGGACTTGGCCCAGACGGCCCGGGAGGCGCTCCCTCTGATCCTGCGGGAGCCGATCTGGGTGTAGGTATAGGAGGGAAAACCACGTGAGCCGAAACGCCTTGCGAATCCACGAGAGCGACAACGTGGCCGTGGCGATCCGCGAAATCGCGGCCGGGGAACGGATCTGCGGGATCGAGGGGCTCGATCTGCGGGCGGTCGAGACCATCCCGAGGAACCATAAGGTCGCTCTGGCCGAGGTGGCGCTGAACGGGCCTGTCCGCAAGTACGGCGAGGTCATCGGGTTCGCGGCGAAACCGATCCGGCCCGGCCAGTGGGTCCATACGCACAACCTGAAGGGCGAGGGAGGCTGAGCGATGGGATTCCTGGGATACAGGCGGCCGGACGGCAGGTGCGGGGTGCGCAACCACGTGGTCGTGATGAGCTCGGTCTCTTGTGTGAACGGAGTCGTGAACGCCGTGGCCCGCGCGCTGCCCGAAGTGAAGCCGGTCACTCACCCGGAGGGGTGCGGCCGGGGCCTGGCCGATGTGGAGATCACGCAGCGTACCCTTGCGGGACTCTGCCGCAACCCCAACGTGGCCTCGGTTCTGATCGTGGGTCTCGGTTGCGAATTCCTCAAAGCCGGCTCTCTGGCGGACCTTGTCCGGAGCTCGGGAAAGCCGGTCGAGACCCTTGTGGTGCAGGAACAAGGCGGCTCGCGCAAGACGACGGCGAAGGCGGTGGAAATCGCGGCGGCCATGCTCGATGCGGCCCGCTCCCAGGGGCGCGAGCCCTGCGGCTGGGAGGAGCTCGTCCTGGGGCTCGAGTGCGGGGGGTCGGACGCCCTCTCGGGTGTGACCGCCAATCCTCTGGTGGGAGCGGCCGCGGACTGGCTGGTCGGGCAGGGAGGGACCGTGATCCTTTCCGAAACCACGGAAATGATCGGGGCCGAGCATGTTCTGGCCCGCAGGGCCTCGAGCCCGGCGATCGCGGATGAAATTCTTCGCCTCGTGCAGGCCCAGCGGAAGTTCGTCAAAGAGTCCCTGGGCCCTCTCGCCGATCTTGTGATCTCGCCCGGAAACATCGAGGGGGGACTTTCCAATATCATGGAGAAATCTCTGGGCTGCATCATCAAGGGCGGAACCTCTCCGGTCATGGAGGTTTTGCCCTATGGAGTGGCGCCGACCCGCAAGGGGCTTGTGATCATGGACACGCCTGGCTCGGACATCTTCTCCCTGACCGGCATGGCGGCCGCGGGCGCGCAGATCATGCTCTTCACCACGGGCCGCGGCAGCCCGGCCGGGTTTCCTCTGGCGCCGGTCATCAAGATCGCTTCGAACAGCGATCTCTACCAGAGAATGGAAGACGACATGGATGTCGACGCGGGCCGGCTCCTCGAAGGAGTAAGCATGGCGGACGCGGCCCGCGAGCTTGTCGAACTCATCGGCCGGGTGGCCGAGGGAGAGCCGACCAAGGCCGAAGTGAACCTGCAGGATTGTCTGTCGATCCACACAGTGGGCGCGGCCTTCTGAAAAGCGCCTGGGAGCTTTTCTTGGAATACCCAGTTCTCGACTTCCGTTCCGACACCGTCACACGGCCCTCGCCGGGCATGCGGGAGGCCATGGCCCGGGCCGAGGTGGGCGATGACGTGTTCCGCGAGGACCCGACGGTCCGGGAGCTGGAGGAGCGGATTGCCGCCCTGTTCGGGCGCGAGGCGGCTCTGTTCGTGCCGTCGGGCACCATGGCCAACCTGATCGGGATGGCCCTGCATTGCGGCCGCGGAGACGAGGTGATCCTGGAGCGTCGCACCCACTCGTTCGCCTATGAGGTGGGCGGGGGCGCGGCCCTGCTGGGCGTGCTGTTCAACGTGCTGGACAGCCCGGATGGGATTCTCTCGCCCGAGCAGGTGCGGGGCGCTATCCGGCCCCGGGACGTGCACGAGCCGGTGAGCAGGCTTGTCGTTCTCGAGAACACCGTCAACCTGGCCGGCGGCAGGGTGGTACCGCTCGAGCGGGTGCTCGCCTTTCGGCAACTCACCCGAGAGCACGGCATGGGCCTTCACATGGACGGAGCGCGCATCTGGAACGCCGCTGCGGCCAGCGGGGTTCCGCTTTCGGAGTACGGCCGCGGCGTCGACACGCTCTCGTGCTGTCTTTCCAAGGGACTGGGATGTCCGGTGGGCTCTCTGGTGATCGGCGATCGGGCGGACATCGAGCGGGCTCGATGGTACCGCAAGATGCTCGGCGGGGGCATGCGCCAGGCAGGCGTGCTGGCCGCTTGCGGGCTTTACGCGCTTGAGCACAATCTGCCGAGAATCGGGGAAGACCACGAGAAGGCGAAACGGCTGGCCCAGGGGCTGCGGCACGTTTTGGACGGCCGCCACCGCGTGCAGGAGCCCGAGACCAATATGGTGATGGTCCACACGGACTGCCAGGCCACCACCCAGGAGACGATCCTGGCCTGGTACGAGCTCGGCATCCTGGCCCTGCCTCTTTCGGACACGATGATCCGGCTGGTCACGCACCTGGATATTCCGCCCGGCGGCGTGGAAGAGGCCTTGCGCAGAATCGAAAAGAGGAAGATCTCCTGAGGACCCTTCTCGCTGGCAAGGCCCGGATCGTTGCGGGCCCTCTGCAAGGTGCCGGAGAGGACGCGAGCGTTCAAATCGAGATCGCCCTTGGAAAGCGCGTTGCGCCTACTTGGCTTTTTTGATGAAATACCGGTGTTCGAGGCTCGCTGAAGAAGTCTGCCCGCCTATAAAGAAGGGGCTTTCTCGACCATGACAGGGGTAAGGGAACAAATCGAGAGGATGGCCGCCAAGTACGGCCTTCAGATCGTCTATGCCTTTGGCAGCAGGGCGAAAGAAGCCCTGGCTGCAGTCGAGGGACGCATCGATAGGTTCTCGCGGGTCCCCTCGGATCTGGATATCGGGCTCAAACCCGAAAGACCTCTGACGGCCGAAGAAAAAGTGGAGATCGGCATTTTTTTCGAAGACCTCTTTGACCTTCCCCGAGTCGATGTCGTGGTGATCCCGGAAGCTCCGGTCGCCCTGGCAGAAGCCATCGTGTCCGGCGAGGTCCTGTATGCGCGGGATCCCACGTACGAGGCCGAGTATCAACTTGAAATCCTGCGTATGGCCGCGGATCTCTTGCCTTACGAGACAGAAAGGCAGAATGTGGTTTTGGGCAGGGCAGATGAATCCATCCTCGATTGATCGAAAAGTCGTAACCCAACGGGCCTCATGGGTGCTCGAATCTCTCGAGGCTCTAGAAGATCTCCCGCTGCGGGACCGAGCGGAATTCCTCCGGAACAGACACAATGTTGCCGCAGCCGAGTCCTACCTTAGGCGATCTCTCGAGGCTCTGTTTGATATCGGCAGACACATTCTAGCCAAGAAGTATGGCATTCCTGTGGTTGAGTACAAAGAAATCGCCAAGAGGCTCTTCGAAAAGAACGTCCTTTCCGCGGACGAAGCTGAATGGATGCGAAAGATGGCGGGCTACCGGAACCGGATGGTTCATTTCTATCACGAAGTTTCGGCTGAAGAGCTTCATGACATCTGCCTGAACCGCCTGGGCGAAATCAGAACCCTCCTTCGTAGAATGTTGGAATCGATCGGTTAGCCCGAAGTTCCTCCTGATTCCGAACGGTGACCCTTTGAGAGATTTGCGAGAATCCTTGTTTTGGGCTCTCACCTTACTGGGTAGAGCCTGAGCAATTCGAGGGGACGGCGCAGACGGTCTGTCAACTCGGTCACGGTGGAGAAGGCAGAGCCGGTTTCGTCTGCTTTGGAGCGACAGCGGTTCCTGCAGTGGACGCTCAGAAGGGTCGTCGTGTGCGACAGATGCGCCGTGGCCAGTAAACGTATAGAATTGCTCCTTTGATCGCGAGATCGTAGGAGTTGTTGGTGAAGCGGCCGATGGCCCTCCCACCCATGCCCGCGCCGCCGGCTCGGGTCCGTCGCAGGCAGGGCCTCCAGGATCAGTTCGAACCGCTCCTCGGTCAGGGAGTCGATCCCGCCTCCCTTTTGAAGGCCGCACTCCTTGGCCACCTGGATATAGGGACGCGAAGTTCTGCGGTTGACCCGAACCCACCGGGCGATCGACTTCCGAGCCTTCCCAGACAGCCATTGCCTGAGAACTTTGTTCACCTCGACCATTGTGACCTCGCGGTAGGACATGTCCCCTCCCCGCTAAACCCAGCTCTCTTGCGTTGGCCTGGAACGGGTCATACCATCGGATCACAGGGGGAAAGATATTGAGAAACTCTCACCTGGGGATGAATGATTCTGAAAGAATCAGCTCAGAGGGGGGGAATGTTTCTGAAAATTGTGAATCGAGCATGCATTTTCCTATGGGTTTTGGCTTTGTTCTTCGTTCTGGCGGGAACGGAGATCGCGGCACAGAGAGCACGCGGTTCATTGGATTGCCCGCAATGCGCACGCCGGGGCACGGTCAGCCGCGCCTCTTCCAACTTGGCGCCCTACAAGGAAAATCCCGAACTCCTGCTCGCTTCCACCAGGAGTCGTCTGGCTGAGGCTTTGACGGGTCCGTGTTTTCATTTGTTGCATCCAGAGGCCCTTGAGTCTTCGCGAGGTGAGGGACGCGGCGACGTGTCTTCGCCGGCCGGGAAGCCCCCGGAGTATTTCTTCTCCGTAGACTTTTCCCGCCAGCCCGTGGATGCGTTGGAAGGAGCAGCCCCAGGCGGGACTCGTCTAATCCTTGAAATGTTCTACAACGGCGCACCGAGCGAGTCCGTGTTCCGGATTCACACGGACAGCCCGCTCGAAGACTATTCGAGCCATGTGAACCGCATGTACCAGAACCCTGACGCCGAGATCCGCAGGGTTCAACCTATAGAGGACATTCTCCGGGACTTCGAGCGCCGACCCGTGACTTGCGAGATCTCTCTGGAGGAAAGAGAGACCGTTCCTCTGGGCGAGATCCCCGTCTCCGTCAAAGGCTTCCGCGATTGGAAAGGTCGTCCCTCGAGAGAGTTCAACCGCATCGTCGTCAGGGCCGAGCGGGGCCGGATCATCGGCGGAACCTCTATCCTGGAGAATCCGAGCTGGCAGGCTTTCCAGGTTGGCCCAGGAGAGGTGAAATTCCGCTATCAGGCACCGGCCGAGTGCGATCCCCCTGAGGACCAAATCCTGGTCTTCTCCTCTTGCGAAATCCTGGATCCCGCAAAGCAGCCGATGGAGTGGACGCGTTCTGACCGAAAGATAGCAGAAGCGGCCGTCCCCATCCTGTGCGCCCGAGGCGTTGTGACGATCCGCTATGAAAGTCGGATGGCTCGGATCAACGACCGCTGTCTTGCCGACACGCTGGTGCATCACCAAGCCACCCTGGAGCTGGGCCTGGGCGATCAGCGGTTCGCCCTGCCGTTCGGTATGGAAGGATCCACAGCCGCATACCATCCGGTCCTTTACAGGAAAATCCGGTCAGCGGAAGCTGTTCTGGTGGATCGGAACGGGGAGAAGAAGGAAGGCCGGGACTTCCGTTTTGCCGGACCCGCTGCTTCCGGCCATGGGCCAGATATCGTTGTGGTGCGCGACCCCGCGACGAAGCGCGTCATCGGGGTCCCTGGGTTCGGCATTCTATTGGCCTTCACCTGGAGCGACGGCAAAACCGGAAGTTTTTCGGGACCAGCCCTGATCAAGGGCTCCTCCCTCGGCCGGGCTTCCGGAGGCGACGGCTTCACGAGCGTCCATGGCGGGGAGACTGCCCGAAAGGTCGATGACTGCGTGGAGTGGACCGAGACCTTGCAATGGGAGCTGCGGTTCTCACAGCCTTCAGAGAAGAAGGGACTCCCTACCGGCGGAAAACCAGACAGCCGAGCGGCTTCTCTCGGGCTCTTGGGCCGTCGAACACGCAAGCAGCGCAGGACCGCAGCTACCCGTCTCACTCCTGGCGCACAGCGCCGGACCAGTGCACGCCAGGCGCTCCGGCCCGTTCAGCCGCTGCCTTGAGTTTCTCCATGTGCTCGCGACGCATGAGGGGCGCCTCCCTCAAGGGAAACGGCATGCCAAGCCGGTCGTACTGGCCGATGCAGAGGTTGTTGAAGGCGAGTAGATCGTAACGGACCACGTTCGGCATGTGGCGGGCGATAAAAGCGGCCACGGCGGATACGTTTTCCACGGTGTCCGTATGGCCCGGGATGATGGGGGTCCGGATCCACACGGTCACCTGCAGTGCCCCGATGCGGCGCGCGTTTTCCAGGATGGGATCGAGCTTGACGCCGGTCATGCGTTCGTGGGCCGCGGGATCCATCTGCTTGAGGTCGAGAAGGACAAGATCCACATAGGGGAGCACGGCCTCGTACCGGGCCCAGGAAGCGAACCCCGAGGTGTCCAGAGCCGTGGAAAGCCCTTCCTCCTTGCACCTCTTAAGAAACTCGGCCACGAACTCGGCCTGCAGCATGGGCTCGCCGCCGCCCAGGGTCACGCCTCCCCCGCTGTTGCGGAAAAAGGGCTCGTCCTTCTTGACTTCCTCCACCAGATCCTCGACCGACCAGGGCTTGCCGATCACTTCGAGGGCCGCGGCCGGGCAAGCCTCCTCGCAGAGCCCGCAGACCGTGCACCGCTCCCGGTCAATCCGCATCCCCTGAGGGGTAAGCTCGAGAGCCTTTTCCGGGCACGCGCCGAGGCAGTCCCGCGCGCCGATGCATCGGTGGTGATACCAAAGGAGCTGCGGCTTGGGGGACATTCCCTCTGGGTTGTGGCACCAGAGGCACGAGAGGGGGCAGCCTTTGAGAAAAACCGTGGTGCGGATGCCCGGGCCGTCCTCGGTGGAGAAACGCTGGATGTTGAACACGATGGCTTTCATGGCGGCGTTGATCCTTTCAGCCTGGCAGGGCCTTTTCCCGGGAATTCCCGGTCCTGGATTGTTCTCAAGGCCGGGCCGCGGCCACGCGGTCCGTCGCTTTCCGATAGAGCATGAGAAGGGCTTCGGGCAGGGCGGCAAGGTCCTGGATGACCATGTATCGGGACTTGGGGCACATCCTGCCCAAATAGTCCTCGCCGTTGCGGTCGACCGTGATGCAATAGGTTCGGGTGCCCTCCTGCTCGAGCTCGGCCAGGGCGCGGGCCGTGTCCTCGACCGCATACTCGTGGCCGGCCCGGCGCGGACCGTAGTCCTGGTCCTGGGGAAACCCGTCGCTCAGGAGGATAAGGTTCCTGCGCCGGGCCTGTTCCCTGCGCAGGCGATATTTGCAGTGCCGCAGGGCCGTGCCCATGCGGGTGCTGCCGCGGGGCTCGATGCCGCTCAGCCGCTCCTTGACGGGCAAGGCGTAGGGTTCGGAGAAATCCTTGATCGTGAAAAACTCGACGTGCAGGCGGCCCGAGCCCGAAAAGCCAAAAATGCCGTACCGGTCTCCCAGGGGCTCGAGCGCCTCGGCGAGCAGGACCAGGGCTTCCTTCTCGATGTCGATGATCCGCTTCGCTTGAGAAGATGGCTGCCTGGACAGGATCGGTTCTGGGCCCTCCGCGCCTCGCGCCTCCACCAGAGCCCATGAGATCTGCGAGAGGACGTCCGCCTGGCCGCCAGCAGGATGCGGGCGGGCCGCGTCCTGCTGGCGCGGGCCAAAGGGCTGCGCCTTCACCCGTTCGTCCGTGCTGGAACTCATGTCCAGGAGAAACAGGGTTGTGACGTCGCGCTCGGCCTTTCTGCGCCGGCGGTAGAGCCTCTCCCTGCCCGGCAGGCCGCAGCGCCGGTCGATCAAGGATTCCACGGCACGGTCCAGGTCGATTTCCTCGCCGTCGAGGAGGTCCCGCTCCGGCCGCATCTGCTCGGGCCTGAGCCTCTCGAACTGCTTCCGGAGCGAGGCGAGGAGCGCCCCATGGACCGAAAGAACATCCTGGATGAAGGTCGCCGAACCCGAGCGCGCTTGCCGTTCGATCAGGCGGCACCAGTCCGGCCGGTAGTCCTCGATGAGGCAGTCCCATTCCCGGTAATGGAAGACTCTGTCGCCGGGCGTGCGGAAAGAATTCCGGGATTCCCGTCTAAGGGTCCAGATCCTGCGGTAGCGGGCGGCGTCGGAATCCTCGAGTATTCTCCTGAGCGGCGGGAGAGCCTGCGGATTCCGGGGGCCGTCGAAGAAAAAGAGAAGCCCTTCCTCGCCTTCGTCGCCGGGTGCGAGGCTCAAAGCGGGTCGGATGCCCTGCTCAAGCAGGCGCTTGAGCTCCTCCAGGGGAATCGATTGCCAAGGACCGGGGTTTGCTGAATCGGAGGCTGTTTCCGGTTGAGCCTCTCGCGCCTTGAGGCCTTTCTGTGTGGCGCCGAGGTCTGTGGCTCCCCGTAGTTCGATCCGGAACTTCAGCTCGTCGAGTTCGAGAGACTCGACAGACCCCTCGGCCAGGTCTGAGCGCGGACCAGCCTCGAGAAACGGAACGGGACCGAGGGCCGGCAGCTCGCCGAGCTCGCCGCATGGATCGGTCTCCCTCCATTCCTGCTGCGCGGCTTCCTCTGCCGAAGCGGCTGCTCTCGCAAGAAGCCGGCCCAGCATCCCGTATAGCAAGGTCGAAGCAAGGGCCGAATCCTCCACCGAGGAGTCTGGACCGAAGCACTCCAGCAGGATTTCCCGGATCTTGCAGGCCATCCGAAGTGCCTGCGCACCGCCGCCTTCCTGAGCCGTCTCGAGGCCGGCCTCAGGATCCAGGGAGAGACGGAGAAGGATTTCGAGGAAGGCGTCGCGCAAGGGCATCCCTTTCAGGGCCGGCCGCCGCGAGAGCACGTCTTGCACGAAGAAGCGCGTGTCTGCCGCGAGTCCCGGATAGCGCCTGCGCAGGTGCGCGTCCACGCGGCCGTCCTCGACAAGCGTAAAGATCGTGCGCATCAGGGCCGGGTTCGCAAAAAGCGTGAAGAACACCTGGAGCGGGGAGAGGAACTCGGCCGAGGAATCGACCCGACCGAGATTCACTCTTGGCTTCCAGCCTCTGAGGAGCGCGTGGCCTTCGGCTTTTCGCAGAAAGGCGAACAAGGAGAAGGCGAAGGTGCCGGCTTCGAAGTACCCGGCCTGGTGGGCGCTCAGGATCTTGTAGTAAAGGGCGTTCTCTTCACACGTCGGATAAAGGTCCGCCTGCGGGGGCAGGTAGACCGCAAGGCCGTCCGTGGCCGGATACATCCGGCCGAGAAGCCCGGCGTCTTCCGAGGCAAGGCCTTCCGTTGTGCTGTGGACCTGAAGGGGGACGCCGCTCAACCCCTGTACGAAGAGCCTGAGGACCTCGCGCACTTGGCCCAGAAGAACCGTCCGGTCCGGAACCGCCGCTCGGGCTCTGCCAGAAGAGGAGGCCAAAGAAAAGAAAGCCTCGCCAGCGTGCGCGTTGCGTCCAAGAAGCCTGATCCCCTCCTCGGTCCATCCCTCGAGGCCCTCTTTGCCGAGCGCTCTGTGGATCCGCACGAGGTGCGAGAGAAACCCGTAGGCCGCGCGGCCGGAGGCGTGCGAGATACGGCGGGCCAGGCAAAGGGCCGAAAGGGCGTCCTCGCCGGGAAGCATCTCGAGCAGTTCGGGCAGAAACTGGACCAGGGCGCGGCCGAGTTCCGGCGCGGCTTCGGCCACCCGGGTGATCACTTCGAGGCTGTTCCCGTAAGGCTCTGGGTCCAGCCGCTCTCGAAGGGCCCGCAGGCTTGCTTGAATCCGTAGGCCCGCACGGGCTCCCGGCGGGACCTCCCCTTCGATCCTGGCGAGAAGCGCTCTCTCCGAGGCGGAGAGCGGTCCCTGCGGCTGCCGGCCGCCGCAGGCCGGAATCCTCTGGGGCTCAAAGGGGCTATCCACTCTCGAAGAATCCTTATTCAGAGGGCTTCCGGACGCTCTCGGCAGCGGCCTTCACGGGAACAAAGAGTCGATTAGGTGGTCGATGGCCCGGTTCATTTCCGGGTCGTCGGTCAGGGACTGAGACAGCGTGACCCGGCAGGCTGTCCTGGGGGGGATGCCGCTCAGGATGAGCCGCCCAGCGTAAATGAGGAGCCTCGTGCTGACGCCTTCTTCCAGCCCTTGCTGTTTGAGGTGCAGGATCTTCTCGCCGAGCACGGCGAGCTGGTGAGCTTCGGGCAGGGGAAGGCCGCTTTCGTGGGCCACGATCTTCGCGTTGAGCTCGGCCGGCGGGTACCTGAACTCGATGGAGACGAACCGCTGCCGGGTGCTCTGCTTCAGATCCTTGGCCGCACTCTGGTAGCCCGGATTGTAGGAGATCACAAGAAGGAAATCCGGGTGGGCCTCCAGGATCTGCCCCCGCTTTTCGATCGGCAGGAAGCGCCTGTGGTCCGTGAGCGGATGGATCAGGACGAGCGTGTCTTTTCGCGCCTCCACCACCTCGTCGAGATAGCAGATCGCCCCGGCCCGCACGGCCTTGGTGAGAGGTCCGTCCACCCACACGGTTTCGTTCTTCTCGATGAGGTAGCGTCCCACAAGGTCGGTTGCCGTGAGGTCCTCGTGGCAGGCCACGGTGACCAGAGAGAGCGAGTCCAGGTCCCTTTCTATGGCCTGGCCGGCGCTGGCCGGCTGCCCAGCGGTGACGAGTCCTCCCCTGAGCTTCCAGGTCATGTATTCGAGAAACCGGGTCTTCCCGCATCCGGTAGGGCCCTTGAGCAGGACCGGGAGGCGGTTCGCGTGGGCCGCCTCGAAGATGGGGATCTCGTCGCCCGTCGGCAGATAGAAAGGCTCAGCTTCCCACCGGGCGGGGTATTCCCGAATAGCTTGTTTTCGTTTGGATTCGAGCATGAATTGAGTATATCTTCCGGCTTCCCGGAGGGTCAACGGGCCAGGGTGCGCGAACCAAGGCGCGCGCCTCAGGCCGCCTGCTTGCGAAAGCGCGCGACAGCCAGGGTGAACACGACCGCGCCCAGGGCGAACAGGAGATAAAACTCTGGCGCGAGAATCCTTAAGCTGTTGCCTTTGAGGATCACGCCGCGGACGATGACCAGAAAGTAGCGCAAGGGGTTGGCGTAGGTGAGCCATTGGACAGGCTCCGGCATGTTGGCGATCGGGAACATGAGGCCCGAAAGCAGCACCGAGGGCATCATGACCAGCAGGGAGACGAAGATGGCCTGCTGTTGGGTTCGGGAGACCGTGGAGATGAGCAGCCCCATGCCGAGGGTCGTGAAAAGAAAGACCAGGGCGGCCAGATAGAGGAGGGCAAGGGAGCCGGCCATGGGAAGGCCGAAGTGCCCGACGGCCACGATCAAGATTAGGGTCATGTCGATCAGGCCGATCACGACAAAAGGGAGCATCTTGCCCGCCAGGAGCTCCCACGGCCTGATCGGCGTGACCACAAGCTGTTCCATGGTCCCGATTTCCCGCTCGCGGGTTATGGCCAGGCTCGTGAGCAGCATCGTGACGATGAGCAGGATCATGGCCAGAACTCCCGGCACCATGTAGAAGCTCGACTTGAGCTCCGGGTTATACAGATACCGGATCTCGGGGTTCACCGGAAGCCCAGGTCTTCTGGCCAGACCGGAAAGCGCGGACAGGCGCGTTCCTCTTTCCTCGATCACCGAGCGCGTGTACGAGGCGAGGATCTTTCCGAGGTAGCCGGCGCCGACCGAGGCCGAGTTCGACTCGCTTCCGTCGAGGAGAACCTGCAAAGGGGCGGTCTCGCCGCGGTCCAGGCGGTCGGCAAAGCCTGCCGGAAACACCAGGACCATGTCGCACCATCCCTTGACCAGGGCCTTTGAGATGGCTTCTTCCGACTCCGCGCTGCCCTGGTCCGAAAAATAGCCCGAATGGAAGATCGAGCGGACGAGTTCGCGGCTCGCCGCGGACCGGTCGAGGTTCATCACGGCCACGGTGATGTTGTGCACGTCCTGGGTGACGGCGTACCCGAACAGGAAAAGCTGGAAGATCGGCGCGATGAAGATGATGCCGAACATGCGGGGATCGCGGAAGGCTTGGATGAATTCCTTTCGGGTGATGTGCAGAATCCGGCCCATGGGCGTCGAGCCCCCCAAAGAGATTCAGAGTTTTTTTCGAAACCGTGCGATAGCCAGGCCGAGCAGAATGGCGCCGAAGGCGGCCAGGAACAGGGCCGGCCTCGTCACATCCTCCAGGGGCTGCCCCTTGAGCAGGATGCCCCGGCAGATCGACACGAAGTACCGGGCTGGAACCGCGTACGTGATCGCCTGAACCCAGGGCGGCATGGATTTCACGGGGAAGAGAAACCCTGAAAGGAGCATGCTCGGCAGCAGGGTGGTCAGAAACACAATTTGGTTGGCCAGCAGTTGGCTTCCGGCCACCACGCTGGCCAGAAGGCCGATCGAAAGGCCTGCCACGGTGAAGACAAGGGCCGTGCCGATGAACAGGGCCACGCTGCCCACAAAGGGTACATCGAAGACGAGGACACCCACCACGGTCGCCAGGACCGAGTCCGCCAAGGCGATGAGAAGGTACGGGAGCATCTTGCCCAACAGGATTTCGTGCTTGCGGACCGGCGTTGCGATGAGGCCTTCGAGGCTTCCCATCTCCCGTTCCCGGACCACCGTGAGACTGGTGAGCAGGGCCGCGATGACCATCATGATCATGGCCACCAGGCCCGGAACGATGGTGCTCGTGCTGTCGAGTTCGGGGTTGAACCACACCCGCACCCGCGGGTCGACCGGCGGCAGGCCTCCTGCCGGCAGTCCCCTGCGCGACAGGATTTCCTTGACGTACGAGACGTTCAGGGAGCTGAAGATCGCGTCCACGTAGCCGGAGGCGATCGTCGCGGTGTTGGACTCCGACCCGTCGAACAGAACCTGGACCGCAACCCCTTCCCAACGGGCGAGTCTGTCCGAGTAGCCCTTGGGGACGACCAGGGCGATCTGGGCCTCGCCCCGGTCGAGCAGGCCCGGCAGGTGGTCGGCCGAGGGCACCTCGGCGACAAGCCGAAAGTATCGGCTCGCCGAGAAGCGCTCGACGAGGGACCGGCTTGCCCGCGTGCGGTCTTCGTCCGCGACAGCCAGGCGCAGATCGCGGATGTCGAAAGTGATGGCGTACCCGAAAAGGAGCAGGAGCACCAAGGGCAGGACAAAGGCCATGGCCAGAGTCCGCCAGTCCCTGAGGATGTGGAGGAGTTCTTTTTTCGCGATGGCCGGAACGCGGGTCTTCATCGGGAGCGGCCTTTCCGATCCGCGGCGAGAGCGTCTTCCCGTTCGATGAGATGGATGAAAGCGTCTTCCAGGGTCGGCCGCACGGGCTTGACCTGGCACGGCCCCACAAGGCCCGCCTCGGCCAGCAAGGCTTCGATGCGCCGGGCGCCGCTGGCTTCGTCAGGCCCGCGATCCACGAGCACCCGGGCCGCGGAGCCGTACACCTGGGCCGCCCGGATTCCCGGCTTGCCGCGCAGAGCGGAGACGATGGATGCGGATGGCGGCCCCGAGACGGCAAACAGGCTCCCGCCGGAGAGCGCCTCGGCCGCAAGCTGCCTCGGTGGCGCTTCGGCGATCTTGCGGCCGCCATAGATGAGGACCAGCCGATCGCAGTGCTCGGCCTCGTCCATGTAGTGGGTGGTGACGAACACCGTGGTGCCCTGAAGGCGAAGTTCCGCGATGAGGTCCCAGAAGGCCCGACGGCTTGCCGGGTCTACGCCTGCCGTGGGCTCGTCGAGAAAAACGATTCTCGGTTCGTGGAGAATCGCCGCGCCCAGGGCGAGCCGCTGCTTGACCCCTCCGGCCAGGGTGGAGGTGAGCCGGTGTTCGTGTCCCCTGAGCCCCGCGATCTCGAGGGCGAAGTCGATCCGGGCTGGGCGCTTCCGGCGCGGGATCCGGTAGATGCCCGCGTAGAACTGGAGATTCTGCAGCACCGTGAGGTCTCCGTACAGGGAGAACCGCTGGCTCATGTACCCGATCCGCTCCTTGATCCGGTCCGCATCCCGCGCGAGATCCAGGCCCGCCACGGTGGCCCGTCCCTTGGTGGGGACCAGAAGCCCGCAGAGCATGCGGATCGTCGTGGTCTTGCCCGCGCCGTTGGGGCCCAGAAACCCAAAGATGGCTCCCTCGGGCACCTCGAAGGAGATGCCGTCCACGGCGGTGAAAGGGCCGAAGTGTTTGACGAGGTTTTCCGCATGGACCGCGATCATGGTGGAGGCCTTCTCACGGGCGAGGGGTCGGCTCTTTCCGGTCGCCCTCGCGGGGCGGTTGTTCCCGCAGGGAAAGGAAGACGTCCTCAAAGGTCGGCGAAGACCGCTCGATCGAGGAGGCCGAGATTCCCGCGGTTTCGAGGATCTTCGCCAGATCGCTGGCCTCGGTTCCTGGGCGGCAGGCGATCTTGAGAACCCCTCCGGCCGGATAGGCTCTCACCACCCCCGGGGCTTTCCCGAGGGCGGTCCTGGCGCCGCCCATGTCCGGAACCAGAGCCTCGAAGAGCGTCTCTTGGAAGGCGCCAAGCACGGCCTGGGGCTGGTCCGCGACCAGAAACCGTCCCGCTGACATCAGTCCCACCCGATGGCAGCGCTCGGCCTCGTCCATGTACGGCGTCGTAACCAAAATGGCCACGCCTTCAGCGGCAAAGGCGTACAGGATGTCCCACAGCTCTCTGCGCGAAAGAGGGTCCACGCCGGTCGTGGGTTCGTCGAGGAGCAGAAGCCTTGGCTGGTGGATCATGCTGCAGGAGAGGGCGAGCTTCTTGTACATGCCGCCCGAGAGTTTGGCGGCGGGCCGGGCCGCGTAGGGCTCCAGGCGCGAGAACCGGTAGAGCCGGGCCAGCCGCGCCTTTCTCTCACGCCGGGGCACGAAATACATGTCGGCAAAGAATGCGAGGTTCTCCTGGACCGTGAGGTCGCCGTAGAGACTGTACTGCTGGGGCATGTAGCCGAGTTTTTCCCGGGCCCGCTCCGGATGGCGGCCGAGAGAGATCCCGTCGATCGTAACCTCTCCTTGGTCTGGGTCGACCACGCCCACCAAGAGCCTGAGAGTGGTGGTCTTGCCCGCGCCGTCCGGCCCCACGAGCCCGAAGATCTCGCCCGGCTCCAGGGCCAAATCGATGCCGGCAACCGCCTCGACGTCGCCGAAACGCTTGCGCAGGCCAGTGGCTTTGAGCACGGCCACGGCGCGCCCTCCTTGCGGGTTTCTTCAGGGCTCGATGAACCAGGCGTCCACGGGCATGCCAATCTTGAGGATTCCGTCCGGATTCGGAACCCGCACCTTGACCGCATAGACGAGCCGCACCCTTTCCTGCCGGGTCTGCACGTTCTTGGGCGTGAACTCGGCCTCGTCCGCGATGGTCGCGACTTCGCCCGAGAAGACGCGCTCCGGGGATCCGTCGGTGCGCAGATCGACCCTCTGGCCCAAACGGATTCTGTCGAGCATGGGCGCGGGCACGTACACCTTGACCTCCATGGTGCCGAGATCCGCCAAGGTGACCAGGGCCGTGCCCGGGAATACCGTTTCGCCGAGCTCCACCGGAACCCTGAGCACGGTTCCGGCCACAGGAGAAAAGACGCGCGTGTAACCGAGCTGCTCCTTGGCGAGCCGCAGGGCGGCCTCGGCCTGTTGCCGCTGGCTCGCGACAACGGCCTTTTGGGCTTCCAGGACGGACTTCTGCGTTTCCAGGTCGTCGAGCTGCATCTGCGTGGCCGAACCCGAAGCGAGAAGCTTTCGCACCCGGTTGAGGTTGGTCTCGAGGCCGGCAAGGTTCGCCTCAAGAACCTTGAGCTGGGCCTCTGCGGTGCGCAGGGCCGCTTCGGCCTGATCCGCCTGGGCCCGGTACGCGGTGTCCTCGATGGCCGCGACCAGGCCGCCTGCCTCGATCCTTTTTCCCTCTTCGGCCGGAAGCTCCACGAGCTTGCCCGCCACCTGGGCGCTCAGGGTGACTTCCACGGCCTCCACCGTCCCATAGAAAAAACGCTCCTCCCGGGCTGCCTGCCTTTTCACCCATGCCCGATGGCCGAAATACCCGACCACGGCAAGAACCAGAATGAGCGGGATGATTCTCTTGGGCATGGCTTCATCTCCCGATCGCTTCGAGGTCGCCCGTGGCCGCGGCCAGACGGGCCCGGGCCACCCGGTAGTCGTAGAGGGCCTTGAGATGGTCGAGCCGGGCGGTCGTCGCGGCCAGTTGCGCGTCGATCACCTCCAGGCTCGTCGAGGCTCCGGCCCGGTAGCTTTCTTCTGCTATGGCCAGGATGTCCCGCGCTCGGTCCATGTTGCTCCGGGTCGAAGCGATCCTGAGGGCCGTCTCGCGCAGTTCGAGCAGGGCCGATCGAACCTCGACCTGGATGTCGGCGGCGGCCTGCGAGGCGCTCTCGCGGGCGGTCGCGGCAGCGGCGCGGGCCTTTTTCATGCCGTGGTAGGCTTCCAGGCCGTCGAACAGGGGGATGCGGACCCCAACGCCGACCGTCCAGTTCCGCTCCCAGTCGTCGATGGCGAAATAAGGCTTCTCGTAACCGAAGGTTCCGGTGAAAAGCACCGAGGGCAGCATGGCCCCTCTCTGGGCCAGGGCCTGATCCTGGGCAGCCCGCTGCAGATGGCCAAGCGCTGCCAGTTCGGGACGCAGGCGGAGTGCCCGTTCGAGGGCCTCGGCCTCGTTCACCTCCTCGGGCGCAGCCTCGATCGGGTCTGCCAGGGTAATCGGCGTGCCTTCCGGCAGGCCCGCAGCCCGGCGGAGGCGGGCGAGAGCGAGATCCAGCATCTTTTCGGCCTCGGCGACCCGGGGCTCCCGGTTTGAGACCTCTACTTCTGCCCTGAGAAGCTCGAGCCGGGTGGCGGTGCCGGCTTCGTGTCGCCTTTGCACCTGGGCGAGATGAGCCCGCGCCGCCTCCAGAGACTGGCGCTGCACGTCGACCGCCTGCTGCGCGATCAGGGCGGCGTTGTACGCCTCGGCCGCGGCCCGGGCCACCTGGAGCCGGACGGCCTCGAGTCGCGCCCGCTCGGAATCGATCTGGCTCGATGCGGCCCGGTGCGCGTAGTAGACCTTGCCCGAGGAGAAAAGAAGCTGGTTGAAGACGAGCTTGGCCTTGTAATTGTCGTTCGCGCCGATCAGAGCCTGCCGGTTGATCCGGAAGGGAGGGATGAGATCGCCCGGCGGATCCACCGGGAAGTCGATCGCGATCCGCGGCACGTTGTCGATATAGGTGTAGCCCCCTTCGAAGGACAAGTCCGGAAGGAAGTTGGAGAACACTTCGGCCCGGGCTTCTTCCGTTTCCTCGATCCTGCTTGCCGCAACGGCCAGGTCCGGACTGTGCTTGAGGCTGTATCCGACCGCGTCGGCAAGGGTCCAGTGTACGGATTCCTGGGCCGCGGCCGGCGGCAGCACAAAGGACGAAAGCGAAAGGACCGCGGCGGCCGCCAGGGCAGGACGGCGGAGGAAGCCTCCTCGTTTGCGAGTCCGTGCAGAGTTCATCTCTTGGTCCTTGTTCCAGGGGAGGGTTTTTTCTCGGCCCCCGACCGCTTGCGCGTCTTGGCCGGCGATCGGCGGGGCGCGACCGGGCTTGTGTTCCCGGGACCGGCTCGCGCCGGGGCCGAGGACCGCAACAGAATTCCCTCCAGGAGAACCTTCCGGAAGGTGCCGACGAACTGGCCTAAGCTCAGATCCTGGGCGAGCAGGAACCGCGGGTTGGCCAGATGGGTGATGACGCCCTGGATGAGCTTTCCAGCCGTGTCCGGATCGATGTCGGGCCGTATGGTTCCTTCCTGCTGGCCCCGGCGCAGCAGGTCGGTGAGCAAGCCGACGACCTGGGCCCGGAAACGCTCGATTCGCTCCCACACCGCTGGCAGGAAGTTCTGTACGTCGGCCATCATCCGGGTGGAAACGTTCGCAGCGAGCCCCTGGGAGACAATTTCGAAGTGCCGCTCCAGGATGAGGGGGACCGGCTGGTTCGACTGGAAATTTTCCAAGACCTGCGGACCGAATTGAGCGAACAGGCCTTCGACCAGCTCTTCGACCAGAGCCTCCCGGTCCCGGAAATGACGGTAAAAGGTCCTCTTGCTCATCCCCAGGCCGGCGCAGAGTTCCTCCACCGTGACCTTGTGAAAGCCACGCTCGGAGAACAGGCGCCGCGCGTGGGTGAGGATTTTTTCGCGGGTCTTGTTGTGGCGGGTGCTGGTCAATCGGCCAGGCTCCGGCTCTGGGACACGAGGTAAACGAATAATCCAGCTTTCGTTTATCTAATGCCATAACCTACAAATTGTCAACAGCCCGCCGCGACGCCTCAGCTCCTTTGCGCGGGCTGCGGTCCGGATGCACGAGGAACTCGAAGGCGGGGCCGGCCTTTCGAGGAAAGGCCTTGCAAGTGAAACCGGGCCGCGGCGCGAAGAGAGAAGGAGGGTTGAAAAGCCGCCTTCCGGCTCCCGGGGCTTCTGGGCCCGGGCGGGTCGATTCCGGTCGCGGGTCGTTTACGCTACGACCGGAACCCCGTGATCCGTGCGGTCCGTTAGGATTTCGAATGCGGCGCGGTGGCGGGTCACGAGGGTGCGAGGCGAAATCCCCGGCCTCCAGACCGTCACTTCCGCGCTGGCCAGCTTGCTGTTGAGGCAGGTTTTCACGCCGCCGGGCGGGTTGCGGTAGGAGAGGCCCACGAAGGCGGTTCGCGGCGCCTGGATGCGAATGCAGATTCGAGCCTCCGGTCCCTGGGAGTCGATCTTCCAGGTGAAAAAGTCAAAGCTCCCCGAGGCCCGCATCGCCTGCAGGAGTCCGTTGAGCGCGATCTGCCGGCCCTCGTCCCGGAGGACCACGAGGCTGAAACGCGGACTCCAGACCGGCCCGATCCTCACCTGGGCGGTTGAGCACTCCAGAAAGGCGTCCGGAGCGTTGTCGAAGCCCGCCACCTGGCCCCACGCGTAGCGGTCCGTGTGCCGGGAGCCCCAGTTGTGGTTCTGACTGCCTTTCCATCCTTCGACGTCGAACCGGGCGCCGTCGACCTCGATCGAGCCGCTGAACACGGCGTTCGGCGATCCGACCATGGTCTTGGCCTTGGGGAAAGGGCCTTCGTAGAGCTTTGGGGGAAGCAGGAGCAGCGGGGGCTCAGGGCTCGTGTACCGGAGAGCCCATTGCAGACGATGGGCCGGAGTTGTGGCCGATCCCTCGAGATGTCCCTCCGTGAGCGAGGCTGTGCCGATGCGCACGTCGAGCCGCGCCGGATCGAACCTGCAGGCCTCAAGGGGCGACGTTTCCTTGGCCACCGCGATGCGACCGGTCTCGCCGTCAAAGAAAACCGCCCATAGCTCGCCTTCGGCCTCCTGGGGCCTTCCCCGGGGAGAGAAAACTGTGTAGCGGATCCAGAACGCCAGAGGCCGGCTCGGGTGGTTGGCCCGCTGGAAGTAGCTCTCATAGAATCCTCCGGGCTCGCCGGGCCTGAAGCGGGAGCCGTTGGAAATCGCAGGCGAGAAGACCATCTTTTCTCCTCCCTCTGCAAGAGGCTTGGGCACCCCACGGCAAGCGCCTCATTCGTCCATTTTTATTGAAGGTTTGGGCCGGCGCTGCGCCCTTGGATCCGGGGGCGGCTGCCTGCGGCCGTCCAGCCAGTGAAAAAGGGCCAGCACCGGGTGGCGGTAAAGCATCCGGGGGCCTGCGTACCGCATGACCTCCCGAATCTGGTTGCGCCGGTCCGGCCGGTAGCAGTGGATGGGGCATTTGGCGCACGTGGGCTTGCGCTCGGCGAACGGACACTTCTCGAGTCGGCTCTGCGCGTACTGAAGCAGGGCCGAGCACTCCGGGCATAGGCCCTCCGAGGTCCGGTGACGGCCCTTGCAGGCGAGGCCGATCATGGCCTCGATGGTTTTTCTTTCTCTTTTGAGACGGGAGGAATCCTTCATCATTCGTCCGGACCCCGCCTCGCGTATCAGGGAAGCATATAATCAATATACAATAAGGATGCCGAAATTCCTTGTTGCGGATCTCGCGGGGACCAGGCCCTCCCCCCAGCCCCTGGCACCCACTCCTGGAGATCCTGGCAAAAAGCGGGCTGTCGATGCAGCCGGGCCATTCTGTGCGAGCGATTGGCCAACCGCAAGGCGGCAACCTTTTGCGGAAACCGATTCGTTGCGTGCTCGCTATCGCACGGCCGTCCGGACATTGCGCGCGAGTTCTGGGTACAAGGTTGTGGTGCTACCGCGAAGGATCCTCCCCGCTACGGATCTTCGGCAGGCTTTGGAGCGCGACATATGGCGATGCCAAGGGGCCATCCAAGCCGAGAAGCTGGCCGAGCAGAGCACTGCGGCCGACGCCCGACGGACTGTGCTCGCGCGTCGCTGCGGCTCTTGGGCGCTGAGCGCTAGAGTTGGTCGGCTTTGTCGGACACTCTCACGGCGAGCCTCTCATAATGAATTTCTATTGACGCGAAGAAGCAAAAGGAGGTATTTTTGACGTGACAGAGCCAGTCGATCCCAGAGTGA
>Ga0209162_1001572_pt1 | contig 21924 bp, 14 predicted proteins | sample YNPNPMetaG_FD_187121 | JGI IMG/M metagenome (GOLD analysis project Ga0209162, IMG submission 187121) | Anoxygenic and chlorotrophic microbial mat microbial communities from Yellowstone National Park, USA - YNP NP MetaG (SPAdes) (version 2) ...
GCCTTCGACGGTTGCGGCCGCTCCCGCAACGACGTCTTCGACGGCCGCGACGGCTCCCGCGGCGCCGGCGGTTTCTTCGGTAGCACCAGCGCGCGCGGCGGCGCCTTCGACGGCCGCGGCCGCTCCCGCGGCGGTCCGGCCGAAGAAGGTGCGCATCACGTTCCGGCGCAGCGCCAGCCTCGACGGCGATCGCAAGCGCCTGGCCGGGCTCGTTGAGCTGCTCTCCCGATACGAGGGAGATGACCGCTTCGAGATGATCGTCGAGGCGAACGGCTCGGCCCGCTGGCAGCTCGAATTCCCGAACAACCGCACCAGGGTTTGCCAGGAGCTTCTGGCCGAGCTGGCAACCCGGCTGCCGCCGGGAAGCTGGCGGGTGGAAGGATGAAAAGCTATCCCATCACGCCGTGCAACTGACCTCTGCTTTCCGCCTCGGCCCGAAAGAAGTGATCGCGCTGGTCGGCGCGGGCGGCAAGACGACGCTGATGTTCCGCCTGGCCGATGAGCTCGCCGCGGCCGGCCGCCGCGTGGTCACGACGATGACCACGAAGCTCTTCGCCGCGCAGATGACGCGGGCGCCGCTGGCGTTGACGGGACAAGACGAGGCGGCGCTGCTGGCGCAACTGCCGGAGGCGCTCTCCCGCTGCGGGCATGTGCTGGTGGCCGATGGGACGGTCGTAGAACAGGACAAGGTGCAGGGGGTCTCGCCGGAGTTCGTGGATCGGTTGGCCGGCCACGAGGCGGTGGACGCAGTGATCGTCGAGGCGGACGGCTCCCGGCGCCGGCCGTTCAAGGCGCCGGCCGCGCACGAGCCGGCCATCCCCGCCGCCGCAACGCTCGTCGTGCCGGTGGTGGGACTGGATGGAGTGGGCCGGCCGCTGACGGCAGAGCACGTCCACCGGCCGGAGCTCGTGGCCGAGCTGGCCGGCGTTCCCCCCGGCGCGGCGGTGACCCCGGAGCTGATCGCGACGATCCTGGCGCATCCCCTGGGGGGCGCCAAGGCCGCGCCGGCCGGCGCGCGGCTCGTTCCGTTTCTGAACAAGGCGGAGGATGAAGCATCGTTGGCCGCGGCCCGGCGCATCGCCCGCCTGCTGTTGGCCCACCCACGGATCAACAGCGTGGCCATCGGCGCGGCCGCGGCGGCCGATCCGGCGGTCGAGGTGTGGGGCCGGGTCGCCGCGGTAGTGCTGGCGGCCGGCCGGGGAAGCCGCTTCGGCGCGCTGAAGCAGCTTCTGCCGTGGCATGACGTTCCCCTGGCAGCGCACGTGGCCGACCAGGCGCTGGCGTGCGCCGCCATCGCGCGCGTGATCGTTGCCGTGGGCGCGGGCGCCGATCAGGTGCGCGAGGCGCTGGCGGACCGGAACGTGACATGCGTGCCCGTGCCCGACTGGGCCGAAGGCCAAAGCCGCAGCGTGCAGGCGGGCCTGCGCGCTGCGGTCGCCGCGGTCCCAGAAGTCTCCGCCGTCCTCTTCCTGCTGGCCGATCAGCCCGGCGTATCGGCCGGCCTGCTCTCCGCGCTGATCCAACGCCACCGCGAGACGTTGGCCCCGATCGTCGCGCCGCGCTATCGCGGCCGCCGCGGCAACCCCGTCCTGTTCGACCGCCGCGTGTTCGCGGAATTCGGCCGGCTGACGGGCGACATCGGCGGCCGGCCGATCATCGAAGCGCACGCGGGGGAAATCGCCTGGGTGGATTGGCCCACGCCGGAGATCTTGCAGGACATAGATGTCGCGGCCGATTACGGGCCGGCATGACCTACTCTCCCCGCAACGCCTCGGCCGCCAACATCCGCCCCATGCGGAGCGCCGGATAGACGCCCGCCAATAGCGCGGCCCCGACCGCCAGGGCCATCGCCTGCAAAAACACCGTTGGCTCCGCGTAGAACTCGAGCGTCCAGCCGAACGAGCGACGGTTGATGACATAGATCAAGACCAGCGCCAGGGTGACGCCGGTCGGCACGGCGAGCAGCCCCGCCACCAGGCCCATCAACCCCGTCTCCAACAGCACCGCGCCGCGCAGTTGGGCCACCGTCAGGCCGACGGCGCGCAACACGCCCAGCTCGCGGCCGCGCTCGAGCTGGAGCGAGAGGAGCGCGCTCAGCACGCCGACGAACGCGACGAGCGCGGCCAACAGTTGCAGCGCGGCGGTGATGGCGAACGCCCGATCGAAGACCGCCAGCGCCTCGTTGCGCAACGCGGCATTGGGCCGCACCAGCACCGCCGCGCCGGCCGGCAGCTCGGCCAGCCGGGCCCGCAGCGCGGCCACGACGGCATCCACATCGTTGCCCGGTGCCAGCTTGAGCGCCACCGCGGTGATCGCCGGATCATCCCAATAACGCCGATAGAGGTCCAGTTGCATCATCACGACCCCCTCGCTGGAGGAGTAATCGCGATAGATGCCCGCCACGGGAAACGCCTGCGGGCCGCGATCGGTGTAAAGCGTGATCGTTGCGCCGTGGGCCGGCAAGCCGAGCCGATTGGCCAACGGCTCGCTGGCCAACACCGCGCCGCGGCGGACCGCCTCGGCGGCCGCGGCCCGGCCGCCGTCGGTCGAGACGAAGATGCGCGGCAGGGTGAGATCGCGATCGGAGACGGCCGCGACGGCGATGCGGCCGGCCGGCGAACCGACATCGGCCGAGCGCAGCACGTCGACGCGCACCACGCCGGGCCACGAGCGCGCGATCTGTTCGACCTGCGGGTCGAGCGGCGCGGCCGAGCGCGTGGCCGTCGGGCCGGGGGCCGAGATGTAGATGTCGCCCCACAACGTCTGGCCGAGCCAGGCGACGACCGTCGTGCGAAAGCTGGTGATCATCAGCCCCACCCCGATCGTCACCGACACCGCGACCATCAGCGCGGCCACGGCGACCGCGGTACGGCTCAGCGCGGCCGCGACGTTGCGCGGGGCCAGCCGGCCGAGCACGCCGAAGAGCCGGCCGGTGATCGGCCGCAAGCCGGCCATCAAGGCGAGGGTGGCGGCCGGCGCCAACAGGGCGAACGCGATGGTCACGAAGAAGATCCCCGCGAAGCTGACCGTCAGCGACACGGCCGGCGGCGGGTTGCCGGCCCCTTGCCCCGCGAGGGCAGCGAACGCCCGGGGCGGGATCGCCAGCAGCGCGGCGCCGAGCACGAAGCCGGCCGCGGCGGCCGCCGCGGTCAACGGGACCGCGCGGCGGGCGCGATCCTCGATGCTCGAGCGGATGAGCGTCTGTCGCGGGGGCGACGACGCGGCCTCCCACGCCGGCAGCGCGGCCGAGGCTATGGTTGCCGCCACGCCGATCGCCGCGCCCTTGATCAGGCTCTCCGCCGCCACGACCGCCCCGCGCACCGTCACCACGAAGTAGAGATCGTTGATCGTCTGCGTGACCAGCCGCACCGCGCCCTGGCCCAGGATCAGGCCGAGGCCCAGTCCCAGCGCCGAGCCGATCAGCCCGACCGCCAACGCTTCCACCAGGACCATGGCCGCGATCTCTGCGCGCGTAACGCCCAGACAGCGCAAGGTGCCGAAAAGGGGCCGGCGTTGCACCACCGAGAAGGTCATGCTGTTGTAGATCAGAAACATGCCGACGACGAGCGCCAGCAGACTGAGCGCGGTCAGGTTGATGCGGAACGCGGCGGTCATCTGCTCGACCGCGCCGGCGCGCGCGGCCGCCTGGACGATCTGCGCGTCGGCCGGCAAGAGGGACGCGATGCGCGCCACGGCCGTCGTGTCCCCTTCGGGCAAGATCAGGTCAATGTGGTCGAGCCGGCCGATCTGGCCGGTCAGCTCCTGGGCGGTCGCGATGTCGGCCAGGATGAGGCCCTCGAGCGCGCGCCGGCTGAGCGCATCGGCCCCCTGGAGCAGGCCGACGAGCCGACCGGTCGCGAGCCGGCCGTTGACGTTGAGCGTGAGCCGGTCGCCGACCGCCAGGCCGTGGCCGCGGGCCAGCTCCTCCGAGATCAACAACGCGCCGGGCTCCGTCAGGAACGCGACGAGCCCGGCCGTCGGATCCTCCTGGCCCGGCGCGATCCCGGCCGCAAGGCCGCCGCGCGGGGCATCGGCTGCGAACAGATAGGAGCGAAACGGCGCTTCGGCAAAGGGGTCTACGCCGAGGAGCTGAATGGGCCGGTTGCCCAGTTGAGGCGAAGTGACGTAGGCGGCGACGATCGGCGCGGCCGGCCGCACGCCGGCCTCGACGCGCAACCGCACGTAGAGCGCCTCGTCCAGGCCGGCCGGGCCGCCGATGATCTGGTGCGTGGCGCGGCCGGCAATCGCCTCGGTGCTCAGGTCGAACGCGCGGCCGGCCGCCGCGTTGGCCAGATCAATCGCCACCATCACCGCGACGCCGAGCATGATGCCGACGATCATCAGAACGGTTTGCCACGGATGCCGCGCCAGATGGCGCAGGCCGATGTGCGCCAGCGGTCGGCCCGATGCGGCGATCTCAGCCGTCACGTCGGGCCTCCTGCGGCACCAGGCGCGCCTCGTGCAGGCGAAACACCCGATCGGCATACGCCGCGGCCTCGACGCTGTGGGTCACCAGGAGCAGGCTCTTGCCGGCCTGGCGCGTCAGCCGATCCAAAAGCGCCAACACGGCCCGGCCACTCTCCTCGTCCAGGTTGCCGGTCGGCTCATCGGCCAACACGATCAGCGGATCGTGCGCCAGGGCGCGGGCAATGGCCACGCGCTGCTGCTCGCCGCCGGAGAGCCGGTCGGGATAGGTCCGGGCCCGGTCCAACAGGCCGACCGCTTCGAGGAGCGGCTCGGCCGCGGCGCGCGCGGCTTTAGGGGCGGTCCCGCCCAGCTCGAGCGGCAACGTCACGTTCTCCAGCACCGTGAGGGTGGGGATCAGGTTGAAGAACTGGAAGATGAAGCCGATCTGATGGCGGCGGAAGAGGGTGCGCTCGCGTTCCGACATGGCGGTCAGCTCCTGGTCGCCGATCCACACCTGGCCGGCGTCGGGCCGGTCAATGCCGCTGACCAGGTTGAGCAGGGTGCTCTTGCCCGAGCCGCTGCGGCCCAGGAACGCGACGAATTCCCCGCGGCCGAAGCCGGCCGAGACGTTGTCCAGCACCACGCGCCGCCGCTCCCCTTCCTGGTAGGATTTGGAGAGGCCCACCAGACGGATGAAGTCGGGGTCGGCCAAAGGTTCATGGCCGTCGTTGGCCATGCCGACGGCCGACCACGGTTGACGAACGATCGTATTTTCCATGATCACATGCCACTCATCGTTTCACTACGTCCAACACTTCACAGGCCACTTCATAGCGGCCAAAGCTCGGCATCAGATACACCCCCTGGACTTTGGGCATCTCCATCAACTCCAACAGAAGCTCCTGGGCCATCTTCACACCCTCCTTACGGCCCTCGGCGCCGGCGCGCGCCATGCGCTCGAGCGCGGCTTCGCTCAAGGTGATGCCCGGCACTTCGTTGTGCAGGAAGGTGGCATGCCGATGGCTTTGCAGCGGCAAGATGCCGATCAGCACCGGCACCGGGAAGGGGCCGTGTCGTTCCTCGTACAGCTCGTAGAAGCGCCGCCACAAGGCCGGATCGAAGATCGGCTGCGTCATGGCCAGGTGCGCGCCGGCTTCCACCTTGCGCTGAAATCGGTCCACCTCGCGCACCAGGTCGGGGCGGGTCGGGTCGCACGCCACCGCGATGGTGAACGCGGCCCGGCTGCCGAACGGCTTGCCGGAGCGGTCCAGGCCCTGGTTGAACTGGCTGATGATCTTCACCAGGCCGATGGAATCCACATCGTAAACGGCCGTGCTCTCCGGCTGATCGCCCAGGCTGGGCGGATCACCGGTCAGGGCGATGATGTTGCGCACGCCCAGCGCGTGCGCGCCGATCAGATCCGCTTGCAGGCCCATCAGCGAGCGATCGCGCGTGGTGAAGTGCAGGATCGTCTCGATGCCCACCTGCTGCTGGATCAAGACGCACAGGGCCAGGGCGCCCATGCGCACGCGCGCCATGGGGCTATCGGCCACGTTGACGGCATCCGCGCCGTGCTCTTTGGCGATGCGGGCGCCTTCCAGCATCTTGGTCGCGTTGAAGCCGCGCGGGGGGTCCACCTCCACGCTGATCACGAACTTGCCGGCGCGTATTTTCTGGAGCAGGCCGGTGGGCTCCGGCGCCTCTTCCTGCTCCGCCTCGACCGCCGACGGCGCGCTGACGCGCACCATCGGCACGGCGGCCAATGGCCTGCTGCCCTGGGCAGGAGCTTTGCGGTCCAGCGCGGCCCGCATCGCCTGGATGTGCGCCGGGGTCGTTCCGCAACACCCGCCGATCAGCGCCACGCCGGCCCCCAGGAACAACGGCACGTGTTCCGCGAAGTAAGCCGGCGTCGAGGGATAGATCATCCGCTCGCCGGCGCGGAAGGGGAAGCCGGCGTTGGGCATGGCCGAGAGGCGCAGGGCCGGCTCGGCCCGGTGCATTTCGCCGACGAACTCGATCACGCGCGCCGGGCCCACCGAGCAGTTGACCCCGGCCACGTCGGCCCCCAGCGCGGCCAAGGCGTGGGCCACGTCGGCCGGCGATGCACCCGAAGCGGTGATCCCGTCGTTGCCGAACGTCACCTCGGCCACGATGGGCAGGTCGGTCGTGGCGCGCACGGCGCGCACCGCCGCGGCCAGTTCCTCCAGGTCCGAGAAGGTCTCCAGGATGATCAGGTCGGCGCCGGCCTCCCACAGGATGCCGGCCTGTTCGCGAAACGCTTCGTCGGCCAGCGCGACCTCCAGCCCGGCCCCGCGACGCGCGCGGCGGCCCAGCGGGCCGATCGAGCCCGCGATCCACACCGGCTGTCCGCTGATCTCCCGCGCCTCGCGCGCCAGCTTCACCCCGCGGAAGTTGATCTCCCGCACCTTGTCTTCGAGCCGGTCGTCCATCAGCCGCAGGCGATTGGCAGCAAAGGTGTTGGTCTGGATGATCTCCGCGCCGGCCCGGATGTAGCTCAAGTGGATCTCGCGCACCCAATCGGGCCGGGAGAGGTTGAGCTCTTCCAGGCATTGTCCCAGCGCGGCCCCGCGGCTGTGGAGCATGGTGCCCATTGCGCCGTCGCCCAGGATCGGCCCGGCCGCCAGTCGAACGAGAAACGGATGCGTCATATGCCCTCCTGCAAACCACAAACAGGGCACAATTATAGCATCGCCGGTCACGCGCGCCAATTGGCGGCCGCGGCCGAAAGTGCTATAATGGAGCCAACGTGTCCTTTCAAACCCGGGGACGCCGGTCGCAGACCGGCTGCAAGCTTGCTCAAAGATGGAGCCAACGGCCAAAGCACCCTGTGGCTCATGAAACCCGGACTCACGCGGCACCACGGAGGATCCTGCGATGACATTCCATCAGATGGCCCGCATCTCCCGCTCGTTCTTCCTCCTGAGTCTCTGCTTCGCCCTGTTCATGGCCGCGCCGGCGGCCGAAGCGATCCAGGGGACCCCGCCCCCGACGGCCACGGCCGCCGCGCCGGCCGCGACCGCCACGCCGGCGCCGACGCGCACCCCGGCCCCCACGCCGACGCCCACCGCCACCCTCACCGGGCTCCAGAATCGCCTGCTCCTGGCGGACGTGTACCTGAAGGGGGGCGAATTCGCCAAAGCCGAAGAGATCTACGCCGCGATCCTGGCCGAAGAACGCGGCCATCCCGAGGCGTTGGCCGGCCTGAAGAAGGCGGTAGAAGGCAAGGTGAGCGCAACAGCCACCGCGGCCGCGCCGCGGCCGACGCCCGTTCCGGCGGCCACTGCGGCCGCGCCGACCTTCGGCGGCACCCTGGCCGGCAAGGCCGGCGAGATCATCGGGACGGCGGCGCCGATCCTGTTGCTCCTGTTGGTGCTCTATCTGGTCGGCCTGGTTGTACGCTGGCTGCTGTTCGCGCTGCGCGAGTTTTTCTACCTGCAGGTCCGGCCGTTCTTCGGCCGGCCGGCGCTCGGCCGGCCGTTCCTGATCGGCGAGTTTGCCGATGCCACCGGCCTGTCGAACTTCTCCGGCAGCCGGCTCGTCGCCCAGACGCTCGCCGACCGGCTTCTGGAGTGGAATCAATTGTTGCAGGCCCGGGAGAATCCGGTCGAACCGGCGCCCGCCCTGGAACTGGGCGGCATGGCGTGGATCAAGGTGCTCTGGACCTGGATCGTGCCGCCTCCGCGGGCCTTCAGGATCGAGGGGGCCTTGTGGGGCGATCCGCTGGTCGGATATCGGCTGGCCGTTCGCCGCGTAGACCTGAGCACGAACAGCGTGGACGCCAGCCATACCTTCACCAGCGCCCAGACCGATCCCGAAGCCGCATTCCAGGAGATGGCGGCGGAGGCCGCCAAATGGATTGCCCACCCGGCCGACATGGAGGCCGATGCAGCCGTCATGGCCGGCATGCGGGCGGCGCGCGGAGCCAAGGCCGCGGCGCCGTTGTCTGCGAGCGAGATCTACGACGAGGCGCTGCGCCTGCTGTTGCCCGTTCGCCAGCAGGTCAATCAGGCCGCGATAGATTATGCGGATGCGCGCGACCGCCTGAGCCGGGCCGCGAGCCTGGTCCAGGACCTGCCGCCGGGCAGCGCACTGCGGGCAGACCTGCAGACCATCATCGCCGACCTGCAACGGCACGTACCGGGCGCGTGATCGCCGGGCCATGGCAACGACAAAGCCCGGCCTCGCCGTGAGGCCGGGCTTTGTCGCGGTGAAGAGCGCAACCGCCGGACACGCCGGGCGCTTCAAAAGCGCCCGGCGCGTCAAGATCTTTCAATACCAGGAGTTACGCAACAGAGGCTCCCAGCCGGTCTATGACCGGCGTCGTCGGCATGCAAGCGCTGTCTTGGGCAGCCATACGGGGGTCACAGACCCCCTGCGAGCAAGAAGCGCGTAACTTCCGTCAATACTCGATGCCGCGGCCCAGTTCCTTGGCCTGCTTCACCCAGTCCTGGACCTGCTTCAGCGTGGGGGCCCGGCGGGCATCCCCTTTCTGCGCCTGCTCGACCAGTTTGGCGTGCAGGTTTTCCGGCACGCGACGGGCCAGCTCGGCCACCGTGTCCACCCCCGCGTTTTCCAGCAGGTTGCTGTAGACTTCGCCGATCCCCTTGACGCGGGCCAGGTCGGCCCGATTCAGCAGCTCGAGCAGAGCCTTTTCGTCCACGCCTAGCTGGGCCGACAGCTCTCGCCGCGCGGCCGACGTCTTGCCGGCCTTCAACAGGTCATCCGCAGTCTTGATGCCCCTGGCGACCAGCTTCTCTGCCAGCGTTGCTTCCATTCCCCGCACCTCTTGTACGCGCATATGATCCTCCTTGATAGGGTTGAACTGGAATTGCCGCATGTGGCCGGAAATCGCGGTCACATGGGCATATTATACATCAATTTGGCAAAGACAGGTCTAATGAATCGTTAACGCAAACCTTACAAGATTCTAATGGAAATATGTTACAAATCGCATTACAAGATAGTTGCTCATCTCGTGGCCGAGTTATAGACCCGTAATGTTATGGCCGCAAGCCAGGGCCGCACGCCGGAGGCTTGCGTTACAGATATGTGTTGAAATGAGGAGGGTATTATGGGCAAGGTTGTAGGCATTGATCTGGGTACGACGAACAGTGTGGTGGCGGTGGTCGAAGGGGGCGATCCGATCGTGATCCCGACGGCAGAGGGGGGCCGCCTGTGCCCCTCCGTAGTCGCGTTTACCAAGAACGGCGAACGCCTGGTGGGCCAGACCGCCAAGCGCCAGGCCGTCGTGAACCCGGAGAATACCGTTTTCTCGATCAAGCGTTTCATGGGGCGGCACTATGCGGAGACCGCCACCGAACGGGCCATGGTCCCGTATAAGGTCGTCGAAGGCCCCGCGGGCGATGCCCGCGTGCGCATCCCGGCCACGGGCCGCGAATATACGCCGCAGGAGATCTCGGCGATGATCCTGGCCAAGCTCAAGGCCGACGCCGAGGCTTACCTGGGCGAGCCGGTGACCCAGGCCGTGATCACCGTGCCGGCCTACTTCAACGATAGCCAGCGCCAGGCGACGAAGGACGCGGGCAAGATCGCCGGGCTGGAGGTGCTGCGCATCATCAACGAGCCGACCGCGGCCGCGTTGGCCTACGGCCTCGACAAGAAGTCGAACGAGACGATCCTGGTGTTCGATCTAGGCGGCGGCACGTTCGACGTCTCCATCCTGGAGGTCGGCGACGGCGTGGTCGAGGTCAAGGCGACCAACGGCGACACGCACCTGGGCGGCGACGACTGGGATCAGCGGATCGTGGACTATGTGGCGAGCGAGTTCAAGAAGGAGCACGGCATTGACCTGCGCACCGATCGGCAGGCGCTGCAACGGCTCAAGGAGGCGGCCGAGAAGGCCAAGATCGAGCTCTCCAGCGTGATGGAGACCGAGATCAACCTGCCGTTCATCACGGCCGACGCCAGCGGCCCCAAGCACCTGCAGATGAAGCTGACGCGGGCCAAATTCGAGCAACTGACCGAAGACTTGCTGAATCGGTGCCGCGGGCCGTTCGAGCGGGCGCTGGCCGATGCAAAGCTCACCCCGGCGGACATAGACGAGGTGGTGCTGGTGGGCGGCTCGACCCGCATGCCGATGGTCCTTGACCTGGTGCGCAAGCTGACCGGCGGCAAGGAGCCGTGCCGCGGGGTCAACCCCGACGAAGTGGTGGCCGTCGGCGCGGCGCTGCAGGCCGGCGTGCTCTCCGGCTCGGTGAAGGACGTGCTGCTGCTCGACGTGACGCCGCTGACGCTGGGCGTCGAGACGCTGGGCGGCGTGATGACGCCGATCATCGAGCGCAACACGACCATTCCGATCAAGAAGAGCCAGATCTTCAGCACGGCCGAAGACAACCAGACCGCGGTGACCATCCATGTATTGCAGGGCGAGCGGCCGATGGCGGCCGACAACATCTCGCTCGGTCACTTCAACCTGGAGGGTCTGCCGCCGGCCCCGCGCGGGGTGCCGCAGATCGAAGTGACGTTCGACATAGACGCCAACGGCATCCTGAACGTCAGCGCCAAGGACCTGGCGACGGGCAAGGCGCAGGCGATCAAGATCACGGCCTCGACGAACCTGTCCAAGGAGGAGGTCGAACGGCTGGTGCGCCAGGCCGAGATCAACCGGGCCGCGGATCAGCGGCGCAAGGAGCTGATCGAGGCGCGCAACCAGGCCGATAGCGTGGCCTACTCGGTGGAGAAGAGCCTGCGCGAGCTGCCGGCCGAGAAGATCAAGGCCGAAGACCGCCGGGCCCTGGAGCAACTGATCGCCGAGGTGCGCCAGGTGGCCAAGGGCGAGGACATCACCGCGATCCGGGACGCGATCAACCGCCTGCAACAGGCGGCCTATCGCATGTCCGAGGGTGTCTACGGCCAGGCGGCCGGCCGCGGCGCATATGGCGGGAACGGCAACGGCCGGGGCGCTGCCGGCAGCGGCTCGACCGATGGCGAAGAGGTCGTCGAGGGCGAGTTCCGGCAAGTGTAAAATTGTCGGCTGCAGAACACATCGGCCGGGATAAGTCGTGGTATAATATAACTATTGGCAACCTGACTGACCGGCCGATGTGAAAGGCGCCCGCGTTCTACCGCGGGCATTGGAGAGGATGCGATGTATTACGGATTTGACCCGCTCTATTTTCTGCTGGTCATCCCGCCGCTGCTCCTGGGATTCTGGGCGCAGATGAAGGTGCGCAGCGCGTACGCGCGCTATACGCGCGTCGCCAACATGCGCGGATTGACCGGCCTGGACGCCGCGCGCATCATCCTGGGCCCCGAAGGGCTCTATGATGTGACCATCGAGGGGATCCCCGGCGAGCTGACCGATCACTACGATCCGCGCACCAAGAAACTGGGGCTTTCGGCCGGGGTGGCGCGGCAGCCGAGCGTGGCCGCGCTGGCGATCGTGGCGCATGAAATCGGCCACGCGCTGCAGGATCACGAGAACTACGGGCCGCTCAAGCTGCGCAGCGCGCTCGTGCCGGCGGTGCAGCTCAGCGCGTGGGTGGGGCCGATCCTGTTCCTGGCCGGCCTCTTCTTCCGCATCGCGGGCCTGGCGTGGCTGGGCGTGTTGGCCTTCGGCATGACGGCCGTCTTCGCGCTGATGACCCTGCCGGTGGAGTTCGACGCGAGCAAGCGCGGCCTGCGCCTGCTCCAAACCTACCGGCTGACGGACGGCCGCGAGCTGCAGGGCGCCAAGGCCGTGCTCGATGCCGCCGCGTTGACCTATGTGGCCGCCGCGGTGCAGGCCGTGGCCACCATGCTCTACTACGTATCGTTGCTTTCGGATCGCCGCCGGTGATGCCGGGACGAACCTGAACACAAGAGCCGACGTGCCAGGCACCTGAAAGGGTGCCTGGCACGTCGAGCACGTCAAGTCTCGAAAGTCTTTGATATTCATGAAAGGACATAGAAAATGCGCCGGTCTCGTTATCTACCCATACTGATCGTCATCATCGCCCTGAGCATCGCGTTTGCCGGTTGTGCGGTGACCCGTCCGGTCGCCAATCTGTTCAACCAGCCGACGCCCACGCCGCGCGTGCAGGTGATCGAGAAGGTCGTGATGGTCACGCCGACCCCCGCCGGCCGGCCGGCCGCGCCGACTGCCGCGCCGGCAGCCAGCGCCGGAAGCGACATCGAGAGCGAGCTCCTGCGGGCGGTCTATGAGCGGGTCAATCCGTCGGTGGTATACATCGAGAACCTGACCTACGCGTCGCGCGTGCTTTCGACCGACCAGGCCATTCCCACCAGCCAGGGCTCGGGATTCGTCTGGGACACAGAGGGCCACATCGTCACCAACGACCATGTGGTGCGCGACGCCGATGAGGTGCAGGTGACGTTCTGGGACGGCGTGGTGTTGCCGGCCGAGATCATCGGCACCGACCCCGACAGCGACCTGGCAGTAATCAAGGTAGATCCGACCCTGGTCAAGCTGACGCCCGTCGAGCGAGGCAACATCAACGAGGTGAAGGTCGGGCAGCGCGCCATCGCGATCGGCAATCCCTTCGGATTGGCCGGCTCGATGACCGAGGGGATCGTCAGCGCGGTGGGCCGCAGCATCCCGGCCGTGACCGGCTTCAGCATCCCGATGGCGATCCAGGCCGACGCGGCGATCAATCCGGGCAATTCGGGCGGCCCGTTGCTCAACGACCGGGGCCAGGTGATCGGGGTCAACGCGCAGATCCGTTCGGCCACCGATCAGCCGGTCAACACCGGCATCGGCTTTGCCATCCCGATCAACATCGTCGAGCGCGTGGTGCCGGCGCTCATCGAGAAGGGACAGTACAAGCACGCCTATCTGGGCATCAGCGGCCGCACCTATAGCCCGGCGTGGGCCGAAGCGCTCGGCTTTGCCAAGACCGATCGCGGGGCCTATGTCATGGAGCTGATCCCCGGCGGGCCGTCGGAGAAGTCGGGCCTGCGCGCCGGCACCAAGGAGACCAAGGTGATCCTGGGCATCGGGACCAGCGGCCCGATCTACCTCAAGGCGGGCGGCGACCTGATCATCGGCATTGACGATCAAAAGGTGACCACCTTCGATGACATCCTGATCTACCTTGAAACGACCCGGTCGCCCGGCGATCAGGTCAAGTTGACCGTGCTGCGCGCCGGCGAAGGGCAAAAGACGTTCACGATCAAGCTCGGCGAACGGCCCAAGCGGATCCAGTGAGTTTTCGAGAGTACCAGGCGACGATCATGACGCCTGGTACTCTTTCTTAATCGCCGGAGGCAAAGCCATGCGACGCGAGTTATTCTTGCTGCTCCTGATGGCTCTGGCCATCTTGTTGGCGGGATGCACGGTGGCCGACCTGCGCGATCTCCCCGCCGCTGCCGTCGAGCCGCCGACCCCCGTGGTGGTCGTCGTGGTGGCCACGCCTACGCCCGGCCCCCTGCCCGTCATCAGCGATCCCGTCGAAGAGCAACGCATCGCGGTCTACGAGCGCGTGGCGCCGGCCGTCGTCAACATCACGACGCAGGTGCTGCGCCCCAGCTTCTTCTACGGCGTCATTCCCGAAGAGGGCAGCGGATCCGGCTTCCTGTGGGATGCCGAGGGCCACATCGTCACGAACCATCACGTGATCGCCGGCGCGCAGAAGGTAGAGGTCAGCTTCAGCGACGATTTCACGGTAGCGGCTACCGTCGTGGGGAGCGATCCGGTGAACGACCTGGCCGTCCTCCGGGTAGATTCGGTGCCCTCCGGCGTGACGCCGGTCGTCCCCGGCGAATCGGCATCGTTGAAGGTGGGCCAGACGGCCATCGTGTTGGGCAACCCGTTCGGCCGCTTCGATCGCACCATGACGGTCGGCGTCATCAGCGCGCTCAACCGCACGATCCAGACCGACACCACGGTATTGCGCGGGGTCATCCAGACCGACGCGGCGATCAATCGGGGCAACTCCGGCGGCCCGCTGCTCGATCTGCGGGGCCGGTTGATCGGCGTCAACACCGCCATCTACTCGCCGACCGGCACGTCGGCCGGGGTGGGATTGGCGATCCCGGTGGATAAGGTGCGCCGTGTGGTGCCCGTCTTGATCCGCGAGGGCCGCTATCCGCATCCGTGGCTCGGGGTCGAAGAGCTGGGCTACGAGATCACGCCGACCCTGGCGAAGGCGTTGCGGCTGCCCGTGGAGCGCGGCCTGCTGGTGGCGCGGCTCTATCGCAACAGCCCGGCCGATCAGGCCGGACTGCGCACGGCCCAGCGCGAGGTAGTTGTCGGCAATCGGCGCTATCTGGTCGGCGGCGACATCATCACCGAAGTGGACGGCCAGCCGATGGCCACCTGGGAGGACCTCAGCGCCTACCTGGAAGAGCACTGCACGGTCGGCCAGACGATCACCCTGACGGTCATCCGCGACGGCGCGACGTTGACCCTGACGGCCACCCTGCAAGATACGCCGGAATCGCTGCGGTCCGGCTGAGCCGGCCTATCGGGCCGCCGCCAGGAACTGCTCGACCGCGGCGCGGGTCGGCAGCGCGGGGATGGCCCCGCGCCGGGTGGTGGTCAGCGCGCCCACCGCGTTGCCCAGGCGCAGCGCGGCCTCGATGGCCGCGCGGTCCCACGCCAGGCCGTGGTCCAACAGCCCGGCCAACAATCCGGCCACGAAGCCGTCGCCGGCGCCGGTCGTGTCCACGGCCGACACGGCGAAGCCGGCCACATGTCCCTGTTCGCCGGCGGTGAAATAAGCACAACCGGCTGCGCCCTGCGTCACCACCAACAGCCGCAGCCGGTCGTGCCAGAGCCGCGCCGCCCCGCGCGCCAGATCGGCCTCTCCGGTCAGAAAAGCCAGCTCTTCCTCGCTCACCTTCACCAGGTCCGCGTATTGCAGGCCGTCGAGCATGCCGGCGCGCGCGGCCTCGGCCGAGGGCCACAGGTGGATGCGCAGGTTCGGGTCATACGAGATCAGCGCGCCGGCGGCGCGCGCATGGCCGAGCGCGGTCAACGTGGCGCTGCGGCTCGGCTCGCCGATCAACGAGATCGAGCCGTAGTGGAAGATGCGCGTCGAAGCCGCATAGGCCGCGTCCACATCTTCGGGCCGCCAGAGCATGTCGGCGCTGGGATGGCGATAGAACATGAAGCTGCGCTCGCCGTCGTCGCGCAACGAGACGAACGCCAGTGCGGTGCGCGCCGCGGTCGAAAAGCGCAGGCCGGCCGTATCCACCCCGGCGTCGGCCAGGGTGTCGGCCAGGAAATGGCCGAAGTCGTCATCGCCCACCTGGCCCATGAAGCCGGCCCGATAGCCCAGCCGCGCCACGCCCACCGCGACGTTGGCAGGCGCACCGCCGGCCGCCTTCACGAACGCCGGCGCCTGCGCCAGCGTGACCCCCGACTGAGTTGAGACGAAGTCAATCAACAATTCGCCGCAGGCGATCACATCCAACATGGATTCCTCCTCTCAAGCTTTCATGCGTCGGCCCAGCCAACGTCCGATCTCGCCGGCCCACAGCGGCAACGATCCGACGGCCGCCAGCGCGGCCAGCTCGGCCGGAGCGAGCGGCACCACGTCGAACCATCGGTGCAACGCCGGCACGACGAGCAAGAGCAGATGCACCACGACAACCGCCGCCGCGGCCGCCGGAAGCGCCGCGCGCGCAGGCGAGGCCGGGGCGAGCTGTGCATCCGGCCGGGGGCGCATGGCCAACACCCGAAACGCCTGCGCGAAGACCATTCCCGTCAGGATCAGGGTGCGCCAGCGCAGCTCGTGGATCGTTTGAAGGCCGGCGAGCAGGCCGATCGCCAGGCCGATGCCGAAGAGCAGGCCGGCGGGGCCGAACAGGGAAAGATCCAGGCGACGAAGCCAGGCGGGCGTTGCGGCAGGCCACGACGCCGCGCCATCGCGCGGTCCGGCCGGCGCCAGCGCCATGCCGACGCCCAGCAGGCCGTCCACCACCAGGTTCAGATATAACACCTGCAGAGGACTGAACGGCAGCGGCAATCCCAACAGGGGCATGGCGAGCAGGAGCAGCACCCTGGCGATATTGCTCCCCAGTGCAAAGCGCACGAACCGGCGGAGAGACCGCTCGGCGGCGCGGCCCTCTGCGATCGCGGCGACCAGCGTCGCGAAGGCGCCGTCGAGCAGGACCAGATCGGCCGCCTGCTTGACGACCTCCGCCGCGCCCGGGCCGGGCGCGACCATGATGTCCGCCCGGCCGAGGGCAACGAGATCGTCCAGCTTGTTGCCGACCCCGGCCACGACATCGCCCCGGCCCTGCAACGCCTGCACCACGGCGAGCTTGTGGCCGACATCTACCTGCGCGCAGATGGCCACATCGCCCACGGCCGTTTGCAGTTTCTCCGGCCCCATCCGTTCGATCTCCGGGCCGCTCAGGATGGGACCGTCGGCAGCGAAGCCGAGCGCCCGGCCCATCTGCCGCGCGGCCTGGGGGCGGTGCGCGGTGAACAGGATCGGCCGGATGCCGGCGGCGCGACAGGCCGCGATCGCTTCCGGCACACCGGCCCTCGGCGGCGCGGACACGCCGATCAAGCCGGCAAAGGTCAAACTGCGCTCCAGCTCTGGCCCCCGGATGGGCAACACGTCGGTGTCGTCTTGCCAGATGTCCGGCTCGATGATCCGGAAGGCGATTCCCATGGCGTACATTCCACGGCCGGCCATCTCGTCGGCCGCGGCGAGGATGCGCTCTCGCCAGGCCGCATCGAGCGGCTCTACGCGATCGGCGATCCGAATCCGGTCGCAAGCCGCCAACACAGAGCTGACCGCGCCGCGGCTGAGCGCGATCCAGAACACGGGCTCGGCCGACAGGTGGCCGGCCAAAAGGGCGTCCAGGAGTGTCGCCCCGTCTCTCGGCCGGCCCCCGCGGCGCGCCACCCGATGTGCGGTGGTCACGCGCGCGCGGCCGGGATCGAACGGGAGCTTCTCCACGCAGGGGAATGCGGCATCGAGGGCCGACTTCCACAGGCCGAGGCGCGCCGCGGCCGCCAGCAGGCCGGCTTCCACCGGATCGCCGAACGCGCGGCAACGGCCTGGTTGGCCGGGGTCGGGGCGTAGCGTCGCGTCGTTGCACAGCGCCGCGGCCGCCAACAGGAAGAGCAAGGAGGGCGGCTCGTCGTCGGTTTCGGTCGCCGTTTCGGCGGGCAAGATGGCCGGGGTCCGATGGTCGGTAGCGAGGGCCAGCTCGATCCGGCGACCGGTCGGATCCTGTGCGACGATGATCAGTCGGTCTTCGGCCAGGGCGCCGGCCAGGTCGGCGCCAACGGCCGTCGTCGCGCCGAGGGTCGTCACGGCCTGGAGCCGGCGGGCCAATGCGCCCTGCTGCCGCAGACGCCGTGCGCCGAGCGCCGCGGCCATCAGCACGATCGCCGGCAACGCCTCGGGGAAAAGGGCCACGACGAGGCTGACGATATGGCGGAGGGAAGCCTCCGGCGCCGCGCCTTGCAGCGCGGCGAGGCCGACGACCGCCGCCGCGAGCGCTACGCTTGCCAACATCAGGCCGCGGCCGGCCCGCTCCAGATCTCGCCAGAAAGGCGCAACCGGCGGCTCGATGTTTTGGATGGCTGCGGCCGCGCGGCCCAGTTGGGTGTTCATGCCGGTGTCGGTGACGACCATCACGGCCTGGCCGGCGACGACCGTTGTGCCCATGAATGCCATATTGTGCTGATCTTCCAGGGCCAGACGGTCGCCGGGAATGGCGGCCGCGAACTTGTCGGCCGGCTCCGGCTCGCCGGTCAAGAGCGCCTCGTGGATGCGCAGGCCGGTTGCTTCGAGGAGGCGGCCGTCGGCCGGCACCAGCTCGCCGGCGGCCAGGAAGACGATATCGCCCGGCACCAGCTCGATGGCGGAGATGATCTGCTCTTGTTCTTCCCGGCGCACGCGAACGCGGCCGGCCATCAGCTTGCGCAGGGCGGCCGGCGCGGCCCAGGCGCGAGGCTGGCGCATGATGCCCATCAGGCCGGCCAGGACGAGACAGATCACCAGCCCCGCGGCCGCCTTCACATCGCCGACTACGGCCGCGAGCAGCGCGGCCGCGAGCAGCGCGAGGCCGGGTCCCTGCCCGAGCTGCCGCCAGAGGGACATTCCCGCGCTCGATGTCGCGGCCGGACGAATGCGATTCGGCCCGTACCGCGCGCGGCGCGCCGCGCATTCGGCAAGCGTAAGGCCCTGAGCAAGGGCGACATGCAGTCGCGCCAGCACGTCCGGCTGGCTCAGCGCGGCCCAGGGAACAGGAGGATGAGCGGAGTGCCGCTTCATGATGAGATGTGGCTCCTGGACGGCTCGACAAACGATCAAGCCAGATCATAACGGCGTCTGGACAAACCGTCAACTTATGTGCTCCCGAATGTAACCGCCCCCTCTTTCGCGTCGCCGTTTTTGTGCTAATGTAGAACCTGTGTGATAAAATAATCTAAAGTCTGTTGCGTCATCATACGAGGGGATAGCCATGCCAAAGATCGCCATTACCGGAAAGGGCGGGGTCGGCAAGACCACATTGACCGCACTGCTTGCCTACGTTTACGCCCAACGTGGACAAGATGTCATTGCCATCGACGCGGACCCGGCGGGGAACCTGGGCCTGGCCTTCGGCCTGCCGGCCAACCTGGACGCCGCGCTCAAGCCGATCGCCGAGATGGAAGATCTGATCTACGAGCGCACCGGCGCGCAGAAGGGCACGATCGGGGGCGTCTTCCGTTTGAATCCCAAGGTGGACGATATTCCCGAGAACTTCAGCATCACCCATCGCGGGGTGCGGCTGTTGCGCCTGGGCACCGTGCGTGCGGGCGGCGCGGGATGTCTGTGCCCGGAGAACGCGCTCCTGAAAGCGCTCGTCACCCATTTGTTGTTGCGGCGCAACCAGACGTTGATCCTCGACATGGAGGCCGGCGTGGAGCATCTCGGCCGCGGCACGGCCGGCGCGGTGGACGCCTTCATCATCGTGGTGGAGCCGGGCCTGCGCAGCCTGGGCACAGCCGAACAGATCCGCCACCTGGCCTCGGAGATCGGCATCAAGCGCTTCTATCTGGTGGCGAACAAGACGCGCGGGCCCCAGGACGAGGCGTTCGTGCGCGAACATGCGGCCGATCTGCCCCTCCTGGGTTGTTTGCCCTTTTCGCTCGCGGCCATGACCGCCGATCAATCGGGCCGCGCGGTGTTCGACCAGGCGCCCGAGCTAGTGGAAGCCGCCGCGCAGATTGCCGACCGGCTCGCCGCCTGATAGCAGGAGTCCATATGCCCGGCCCAGAACACTTCGGCGACTACGACGATGCGCCCATCTATACCATCAAAACGGTGGTGCAGCAGACGGGCATCACGCCGGCCACCTTGCGCGCCTGGGAACGCCGATACAATGTGCTATCGCCGGGCCGCAGCGAAGGCGGCTATCGGCTTTACTCGGAGCGCGATATCGCCATCCTGAAGTGGTTGAAGCAGCAGACCGACAGCGGGGTTTCGATCAGCAGCGCGGTGGCGCTGTTGGAACGGCATCGCGCGGCGCGTGAAGCGAGGACCGGGCCGGTCGGGCAAGCTGCGGCGGCCGCAGAACGGGCCGGCCCACGGCCGACCGGCGTGTTGGCCCAGGAGTTGTTGGCGGCCCTGCTCGCCTTCCAGGAGGCGCGCGCCGCGGCGATTCTGGCGGAAGCCTTCGCGATCCACCCCATCGAGAACGTGGCCGAGGAGATCATCACACCGGTGCTGGTCGAAATAGGCGAACGCTGGCATCGGGGCGAGGCCACGATCGTGCAGGAGCACTTCGCCACTGCGTTCCTGCGCCATCGGCTGGCGGCGCTGTTTCAGGCCTACGAACCAGTTTCCGCCGGGCCGCTGGCGTTGACCGGCTCGGCGGCCGGCGAATGGCACGATGTGGGGATCCTGCTGGTCTCGCTGGGCTTGCGTCGCTACGGCTGGCGCGTGATCTACCTCGGCCAGAACGTGCCGGTTGACCATCTGATCGCGGAGGTCGAACGGCTGCGGCCCCGGCTGGTGTGCCTTTCGGCCACGACCCCCGAAAGCGCCAATGGCCTGATCGAGGCATACGAAGCCATCACCCGCGTGGACGAGCCCCGGCCGCGGCTGGTGTTCGGCGGCCATCTCCTGAACACGCGCCCCGATCTGTGTGCGCGCTTCCCGGAAGCCTGCATCGGAAGGACCGCCCACGAAGCGATCGCGGCCATCGGCCGGCCATGACCCTCAAATGAACGCGCCAGACGCCTGAGGGGGCATCTGGCCATAGGCATCAAGCTAAGCTTTGAAACAGCTTCCAGCCGGTCTGCGACCGGCGTCGTCGGCCTGAACATGTCGTCGCAGGCGGCCAGACGGGGGTCGCAGACCCCCTGCGAGCGAAAGGTGGCGCAAGACGCCATCTTCCTGTTAGCTTGATGCCTATGGGCATCTGGCGCGTTCCGTTCCGCTTTTTTAGCTCTTCGGCTTATGACATAACTGGCATTGTTCCACGGTCCGGCCGGCGTGATCCCTGGGCGCGGCCTTTACGCCTGTTTCGGGGTTGTGACAGAGCAGGCAATCGTCGCGACCGGCCAGCTCGTGCGGGATCGCCTTCGGCTCGCCGGCCGGTTTGACGCCGGCCGCGGGTGCGGCGGCCGACGCGGTGGGAGTGGCGGTCGCGACCGGCGTGGCCGTCGGCGCCGGGGTCGGCGTCGGCACGGCCGTTTCTTGCAGCGTCGGCTTGTGACACTGCGTGCACATGTCGGCCTTGAAGCTGGCGTGGTTCTCCGGATAGGGCCTCACCTTCCCCACGGCGTGACAGAGCAGGCAATCGGTGCGCTGGCCGATGGGGTGCGGAATAGCGTTCGGCGCGCCTTTGCCGGGCACCTTGGGCGGCGCGCTAAGCTCGCGCACCTTGGGCGCATCCAGGCCGGCGAAGACCCACTTCGTGTCGTGGCACGCGCTGTTGGCGCAGAAGCTGCTGTTGTCTTTGCCGCCGGGGTTGTCCACCGTGTGGCATTGAGCGCACGTGGCGTCAAACTGATAGCGATGTTGGGCGAGCCAGGTGGTGCTCTTGTGCGAGTCCGGCTCGCTGGCCCTGGAGATCTCGACGGCCGGCAGCGGCTTGCCCGGCAACGCGACTTGCGGGATGCTGTGGCAGATGTTGCACTCCAACCGGATGGCCTGGTTGTCCTTGCTCAGGTGCTTGCCGTCGTGGCAGCGGAAGCAGCCGGGGAAGTCCTTGTGGCCGATGTTGTTGGTGTGCGTTTGCCAGTCCACCCCCATGAAGGGGAACTGCGTCTGGTTGAAGATGCTCTGAAGGCCCGCCACGGCTTTCTGGACGTCGGCCTGCCGGCTCTCGTACAGGCTGGCGTAGTTGGTCTTGTAGAAATCCTCCACCCCTGCGATGGCCGCCGCGGCTTCGGCCTCGGTCGCGTATTTCCTCTCCAGCACTTTGACGCCTTCCCGCTTGATGTAGGGCAGGTCGGCCGGGATCTGGCCGAGCGCCAGGGCCTGGTCGAGCGCGTCATCGGGCCGGCGAAAGTTGTGGCTGGCGCGGTTGTGGCCATCCAGGCAATCCATCTTGCGCTTCTCGGCCCGCGCGATCGCC
>Ga0209162_1001577_pt1 | contig 21897 bp, 19 predicted proteins | sample YNPNPMetaG_FD_187121 | JGI IMG/M metagenome (GOLD analysis project Ga0209162, IMG submission 187121) | Anoxygenic and chlorotrophic microbial mat microbial communities from Yellowstone National Park, USA - YNP NP MetaG (SPAdes) (version 2) ...
CACAATAATATGGCGCCTTGGTGAAGCAATGCGCTTACATACCCACACGGGGAAATCTATTCGAGCCTCCAGGATTTCTCGACTTGTGCTCGTTCCAAGAATGCCCTCAAAGGCCAGATAGCCTCGTCGCCCGAGCACAACGGCATCATAAAGTCCATTGTGTCCTTCTCTTACAATGTCCTGAACAACGCCGAAACGTTTTTCCGCTATTTTCGTGGTAATGTTTGATGCCGGAAAGCCTGATGTGGTAAGGAGTTCCGCCGCAAGCTTCTGGGCTTTGGTAGCTTCCTGGCGATTGAGATTGTTTTGCTCTTTGGATGAAGGTCCTACATAGAAAAGAGTTATGTTAACGTCCTTTTTGACGGAGAAAAAAGATGCAACAAAACGAACACCATAAAAAGCGCTTGGTTCATTGCTTATCGTTACCAGAAGATGCTTGTTCATGCTTGACTCCTTCTTCGCCTATCTAGATTCGTACCTCCTCTTTCCCTCCGCATGCGAAGAACGAAGGGGACTGAATACTCCATTCTGCTTTGCCCAAAAACAGCCAAGCTCGATAAAGACTAATAACCTCAAACTCTCCGAACACTTTAAATTAGTCAAAGAATCTTGGCAAGTTTTGTGTTTTCAAATGGATGATACTTTTTTATTATGTGCTTCAACGGTAAGAAGTTTAATCGGTAAGGGGGTATGAAACAGAGGGATATTTCAAAAGAGGGAGTAAGACCATGAAGGTTGGAGTAGTTGGCGTTGGCGGTGTAGGTGGGTATTTTGGTGGCCTTCTTGCAATGTCAGGTAATGTAGATATCCATTTTTTGGCTCGAGGAAAGCACCTGCAGGTAATTGAGGAAGAAGGGCTGACGCTTGTATCTAACGATAAAAGCACAACCATCTTTGTTCACGCTACTTCCGAACCACAGGATATAGGATATGTCGATTTGATTCTTTTCTGTGTCAAGTCTTACGATACAGAGTATGCAGCCCGTTCTATGGAGCCCATGGTCAGTCCCGATACGATAATTCTTACCCTACAGAATGGTCTGGACAACGTGGAAAAGATTGCAAAGTTTTACGATCTTTCCCAGATCATGGCCGGCACAACACATATTGAATCGAGAATGGCTTCTCCAGGTGTGATCCTTCATAGAGGTAATCCCGGCCGTATTGTTTTTGGTGAACTAAATGGTGAAATAACCGATAGAGCCAAACGAATACTTGACTTGTTTCTCGGGGCTAAAATTGATGCGACATTGACTGATCGTATTCAGCAGATACTTTGGGAAAAGTTCCTTCTCATCTGCGCTATTCATGGTGTTTGCACTGTATCTCGATCATCTATAGGGCAGGTGCTCGCCTGCGAAGAAACCAGAGATTTCATTAAGGGCGTTATGGAAGAAGTTAAACAGGTTGCCGATAAAAAGCATGTAAACTTGCCCGAGGATATCGTTGAACGCTCGATGATTATTGCCGAATCTTATGACAGAGCCTTCAGACCTTCTATGCTCAGAGACCTGGAGTGGAAACAACCTCTTGAAATTGATGCTCTCAACGGTTTAGTAGTTAGAATGGGGCATGAGGTTGGGGTTAACACCCCTTTAAATTTTGCTATTTACTCAACCTTGAAACTTGAAGATTTAAAGATTCAGAATCCTTACTGGGCTTCCGTCGTAGAAAAACGTTGACGACATAGGGGCGTGTAAAGCATGAAGGACTATTACAAAATTCTTGATGTATCCTATGATGCGTCACCGGAAGCTATCCATGAGGCTTATCGAAAGGCCGTTAAAAAGTATCACCCCGATGTGGCAGGAACAGATAGCCACGAGCGTTTTTTGGAAGTTAGAGAAGCCTACGAAGTCTTGAGCGATCCTGACCAGAGAAGACGGTATGACCAAAAGAGGCGAGTTGCTAAAAAAAGCAGTGATGAATGGGTAATAAGAGAATCAGTCTGGTTACACGGCAGGAGATGCTCAAGAATATTCAGAAGCTCTCCCGATAATGTAGTCCAAGCTGAGCTAATTCTTTCCAGGTCTGAAGCCTATTACGGTGGTTTCTTTACTATTGCGGTTCCGTTTAATCTCTTGTGTCCTTCATGTAGCGGTTTGTTTTGGCTGTCTCTGTGTTGCCGGGAATGCCAGGGGAACGGCACAATAAGTCGGTTTGTGCCGATTACGGTAAAGGTGCCGCCTAGAACTATTCCCGGTACCGTTATCATTCACGAATGCACCGATCCATGGGGAAGACGGGTTCAGGTTGAGTTTTACTGCAGAGTTGAGAGATATTTTTAGGGGGAGACACCTATGAGTTTTGTTATTATGGCAGGTGGATCTGGAACCAGGTTCTGGCCAGTAAGTCGCAAGCACTACCCAAAGCAGTTTCTTCCTATTACTGGCAAAAGACCCATGGTTGTTGAGACCTATTCTAGAATAAGACCTTTAGCTAAGAGCGATTCGGAAATTTTTGTTGTGGTAGGATCTCATCATACTGACATAACCAGAAAACTTTTCTACGGCACAGATGTAAACATCATAGCCGAACCCGTGGGAAAGAATACGGCTCCGTGCATTGGTCTTGCCGCTGTTTTGGTTCAGTCCAAAGGGTTTAATGAAGCCATGGCGGTTCTTCCTTCCGACCATTATGTGGCTTTACCCGATCTTTTCCGGAAAGATCTTGCGGTTGCTATGGATCTCGCTGGTAAAACCGACTGCATAGTGACGCTTGGTATTGTTCCCACAAGACCCGAAACCGGTTACGGCTACATAGAAGTTCCTCCTGGAAGTTCGCTGGAAACGGGGACTCCACTTCCAGTTAATTCTTTTAGGGAAAAACCGGATGTCGCAACTGCTGAGAGCTACCTCGCTTCAGGACGTTATCTCTGGAATGCAGGTATTTTTGTGGCAAAGCCCTCGGTATTCTTGGGAGAACTCGCCCATGCTTTGCCCGAATTTTACCAGCATCTAGAAAGTTTCAGATCCGCCCTTGGAACCTCAGACCTCGATACTCTTTTGGTCTCTCTCTATCAATCTGCTCCAAATATATCTTTCGACTATGCCGTAATGGAAAAGGCAAAAGTTCCGGTGTTCGTTGTGCCTTCTTCCTGTGGGTGGAGTGATGTAGGATCATGGTTTAGCCTTTACGAGTTGAAAAGTGCTGAAAAACTTCCTAAAGATGGGAATGTAGCTGAAGGAGAAGCCTTCTTCTTCGATGCCAGTGAAAACTTTGTCTATTCCACCACTTCCCGCACCATTGTTGTTTTGGGACTGTCTCGAGTTCTGGTCGTGGATACCGAAGATGCCGTTCTTGTTGCCGGTATTGATCAGCACCAGAACGTCCGTGCCATACCGGAATATTTTGCCAGGATAGGCAAGAGTCAACTGGTGTAACGGTGAGGTAATATCAAGTGAACTGGGTGAAATGGTTTTACTGCCCTCGGTGTGGCGTACGTATCAACAGGAAGGGGACTGAAAGTAAAAGACCACCCGGGACAAAATATGTCTGCCTCTCCTGCGGGGAGGTCTTTTACAGAAATCCTACTGTGGGAGTGGCAGTTATCGTGCTGGAAGGAGATCGGCTCCTTCTGGTGAAACGTCGTGGTTCTTACGAAGGGATGTGGTGCATCCCCTGTGGGCATGTGGAATGGGGCGAAGACGTTAGAGATGCCGCCAGACGTGAATTTTTTGAAGAAACAGGCCTTCACGTTCAGATAGGGCCTGTCTTTGATGTCCAATCAAACTTCCACGATACAGAACATCTTACGGTTGGTATATGGTTCTGGGGGCGAGTAGAAGGAGGCGTATTGAAAGCGGGTTCGGATGCTCAAGATGCTGGCTTTTTTCCGCTTGAGCACTTACCAGAACCTATGGCTTTCCCAACCGATAGAATCATTTGCGAGAAACTCAGAAAGTATATATCTTCCAGCATAAGTCAGCGGCTATGTGAAATGCAAAAACCTGAGGAGCAATAGATGAAGGAAAGTTGGCTTGTCACCGGAGGCGCAGGTTTTATCGGCTCGAATTTTGTGCATTTTGTAAGGAAACATTATCCCGATATAAAAATCGTTAACCTGGACAAACTAACCTATGCCGGGCATATAGAATCTCTAGAGGATCTTAAAGACGATCCCATGCATGTCTTTGTTGAAGGAGATATAGGCAATCGGGAACTCGTGAAGTATCTTCTTAATGTTCACAATGTCGTTAAAGTCGTTAACTTTGCGGCAGAATCTCATGTAGATCGTTCCATCGAAGGGCCTGATGAGTTTGTGCAGACGAATGTGGTTGGAACTTTCAGGCTTCTCGACACGGTGCGGTTTTACTGGATGAATCTTGATGACGATCGGAAGAACAGGTTTCGGTTTCTCCATGTTTCCACCGATGAGGTTTATGGTTCCCTAGGACCAACCGGGCTTTTTACCGAGGATAGCCCATACGAACCCAATAGTCCCTATGCCGCATCAAAGGCGGCGTCGGATCACTTTGTAAGAGCATATCATAAAACCTATGGTCTTCCTACCCTGACCACCAACTGCTCCAACAACTATGGTCCCTACCAATATCCGGAAAAACTCATCCCGCTCATGGTTCTGAATGCTGTTGAAGGAAAACCCCTTCCTGTTTACGGAGATGGATTACACGTCCGGGATTGGCTCTACGTTGAAGATCACTGCAAAGCGCTGTGTCTTGTGCTGGAAAAAGGCACGGTTGGAGAAACCTACAATATCGGAGGAAGGAGCGAAAAAACCAATATTGAAGTGGTTACGATGATATGCGACATCCTTGAGGATCTTCTACCGCTGGTGAAAAACACTTTTTTGAAGGAAAATTCTCCCTCGCTGAAATCTTACCGTGATCTTATAACCTTTGTGCCGGATCGTCCAGGTCATGATCGACGCTATGGGCTAGATACATCGAAGATTGAAAGAGTTCTTGGGTGGCGGCCTGATGAATCTTTTGAGTCAGGCATCAGGAAAACTATTAAGTGGTATCTCGATAATCTCGAGTGGTGTGAAAAAGTCACAAAGGGTAAATATGATCGTCGAAGGTTGGGGCTAATATCCGTGTAATAACAAGCAGTGAAACTAGCGAGCAAGGGGAGCAAATGATAAGTTTAAAGCCGATAGGTTATGCAAGAGTTTCTGTAGAAAAAGTGCCAAGACATTGGACGGTTTCCGATGTTGAGGGAGAATTGATTATAGACCAGGATTACACAAAGGGGCTTGAGGATATTAAGCCGGGGGATCGCATAGTTGTGATTTTTCATTTTCATAAATCTCCTCCGTTCGATCCTGCTCAGCATCTAAAACAAAAACCTCCTCATAGAAATGAGTGGCTTGGGGTGTTCAGTATATGTTCTCCTATAAGGCCAAATCCTATTGGGCTGTCTGTTCTAGATGTTATAAGTGTTGATGGCAATATCATCAAAGCAAAGCGATTTGACATGCTTGACGGAACCCCGATACTTGATATTAAGCCTTACATTGCCTGCGAATCTACAACTGATAGAACATCGCATGGTGGGGGAATGTCGAATGGAAATCCATGATCCTGAAAAAACGATTTGTTTTTGCTTTCAGCATAAAGTTCAGGATATAATAAATGACGTGTTAGCAAATCAGGGGCAGTCTAAAATTCTTGAAGAAATTTTAGCAGCAAAGAAAGCTGGTGGGTGCAGATGTAAAGATGTTCATCCCGAAAGACGATGATGTCTTAGGGATGTCCACCAGTTGGTGGAAGAAGCTAGAAAACTTTTAAAAGAATTAGGGGCTGAAAAATGATTACAAGAAGATGGGTAACATGTTTAGCAATTGGAACTTTTTTGATTTTTTGCGTTTGTCCTTGTTTCGGTGAGGAAACATCCAGCAATGAGACAAAGGCAGAAGAGAAATCCAGCCCTCAAGTTCAGCAGACGGAAGCATCGAAAGAAGGCACCACTCAGCAGGATTCAATACAACCATCTGCATCAGCACCGACTAAATCGTCTAGTACACCGGAGGGTCAAGAAAAGAAACGAGAACTTCGTCTCCAGGCTTTAAAGACTCTGATGAATCAGGATTTTCGGTATAGCTTAGTAGCGGCAATAGGAAATCCCTTTGTGCCTTTTGTTCAGCCTCCACAACAGAAGGCTTCTCCAACTGAGCTTGCAGAAGGAGCGCCGCCTCCACCTGTTATTCTTACTCCTCTTCAGAAAATGGAGACAGGGGAGATTGAACGTGGTTTCAAAGGTATTCTCTGGACGGCTAACGAACGAAAGGCGGTCATCGAAGATCCCACAGGTAAAGGCTACATAGTAAGCGTCGGAACACCAATAGGAAATCAAGACGGCGTGATTACCGCTATCTTCCAGGATCGTATAATTATAAGACAAAAAGTGTGGGATAAGACTGCTCGAACCTTCAAAGACGAAGACCTGGTTGTCAAGCTGAGGAAAAAACCTGAGGGTGTAGAAGAATAGCTGAGTAATTGGATTACCGGTGAGATGCCTCGCATTCGCTCGGCATGACAGGTAAAAAGGGCTGTCACCCCGAGCGTCGGCGAGAGATCTCCTCATGGGATGTCTCTAAGGCGCATGGTTGTGCGTCCTTACGCTTATGCATAAACACGTATCGCATTACACACAGTTTTACGCAGAAGGACGTCCTTACCAGCAATCGGCAATTTTCGAACATCTCCTGATCAATTTGACATTCTGCTACCGGAAGCGGTGGAAAGCATTCTAATACCTAGCAGAACGGCTCCGCATGTAATGGCGGAATCTGCCACGTTAAAAGCCGGCCAATGGGCGTTACCAATGTAGAAATCCAGAAAATCAATAACGGCGCCCATTCGGATACGATCAGTAAAGTTTCCTATCGCACCACCTAAAATCAAACCAAGGGGAATGATATCCCAAAGCCGGGCATACTCCAACCGTGCGACAATGAAGTGCAGAACCGCAACGGCACAAAGAGCAACTATGCCAAATATCAACGTGGCTTCTTGAAAATGAGCAAAAAGGCTAAAGGCAACTCCTGTGTTTCTTACATGAACCAGGTTAAAAAATCCCGGTATAATTTCAACTCTGCTGTGTAACGGTAAAGCCGCTACAACTAAATGTTTCGTTAATTGATCGGCTAGGAAGATTACCCCTCCTATAATCCAAAACGGTATAAAACGCTTCCCTTTTTCCGAATTCATAGGCAAGTTCCTTGTAGGCATTGGCAAAATAGCGCTCTAGATATATAGGGGCACCCCCGCTATCAGACTGTGTCATAATCACGTTCACAGGATCATTCATTGTAGGGGCGACGTCCCGTTTCAGCGGGTCTCTCCTATACGGCACCCCGAAAGAAGTGCTGGGATTCCTCGGCACGTCGTGCCTCGGAATGACAGAAAGGGCTGTCACCCCGAGCGTCAGCGAGGGGTCTCCATGCCCTTCTCGTGGGGATGCCTCCCCTACATAAACGCACATCGAATTGCGACACAGTTTCTTCGTTCGGGGTGACAGCTCGTGTGGTGCGTGTGGTGATAGGAATATGAAAAAAGTGATATTCTTTGATATCGGTCATACACTGGCGACCGGAGGAGAAATGTCGCCACGGCGTCTTATTGGATATCGCTTAGGCCTTTCTGAATCGGATATGCGGTCTATTGGGAAATTTATTATGACCACACGGATAGAAACGAAGGAGGAATTCTTTGCTGCTGTTGAATCTTTCTTGAGACATGTCGATGCTTCGGTTTTGAAGGCGGCGGTTGATGATGTATGGGAAGAACAGAAAGCCTGTGTGGAGCTTCTTCCTGGAGTGGAAGATGTGATAAAGACTCTGGCTGACAGAGGCTACGAACTTGGAGTAATTTCCAATATATGGCATCCGTTTTACGAAGGAGTCAGGCAAAGGGGTGCTCATGTATGGCATTATTTTCGGTATGAGATTTTGAGCTATCGAGAAGGTGTAAAAAAGCCCGATCCCGGGATTTATCGTCTGGCTCGAGCTAGAGTTCAGGCGGATGAATACTGGATGGTTGGCGACACATACGAAATGGACATTATGCCTGCAAAAGCCGAAGGCTTCAAAACGGTATGGTTTCTTCTAAGGCCTGAGAGAGAACGGGAATTTTTGGTAAAGATCCTTAGAGGCGAACTTCCTGGTCCTGATTTTGTTGTGTCGGATCTTAGAGAACTTATTACTATTGATGGTAGATGCGTTAAGCAGAGTTGAGAGGATCTCGGAAAGATAGTGACAAACCCGCCTTGGATGCATAACTAGGCAGAGGCGCACAGCCGTGCGTCCTACCAACAAAGAGGAGATAGACTATGTGGATTGTGGTGCTTATCCTGGTGTTGTGGGTATTAATACCAGCTTTGACCTATGTGTTTTACTGGTATGAGGTCTCCACTCCTTCGTGTTTCCATGAGGGGGCCAGGAGCGAAAAAGAGGTCTTAGAACGGCTATTTGACCGCAAGTTGAAAAGAAGTGTTTTCTTGAGTCTGCTCTCATCTATTGTGGCATTGCCGATAGTTACCGTTACCTATCCTTTTGGTATGATAAGCAAGTGGTGGAGTGTGAAGACGACTCCATCAAAAGGGACGATTATCTTTATTCACGGACTATTCCACAACCCGAGCGCGGCACTTTTGCTTAAGAGAGCCTTTGCAAAGAAAGGATTTTCCTTTATTTCGCTAAGTCATCGTTGTTGGGAAAAATCGCTTTTCGATGTTTTTAATCGAATGGATAGAGAATTGGAGGAGATTTTAGGTGAAGATTTACGGAATGAACCGATAATTTTAATCGGTCACAGCCTGGGAGGACTTTTAGCGGGGCTGTTGGGTTGTAGTCTCAGCGAAAAAGGTTATAACGTCAAAGTCGTTATTACTCTTGGGACGCCCTTTTACGGAAGCCGTCTTGCTCCGCTTGTGGCGGGGCTGAGTTTTGGACGGCTTGCTCGTTCTGTGATGTTCGGAAGCGAAGAACTTGCTGATGCTAGAAAACGGCTTGATTCTCCCAATTTTAAGGCGGTTCAGTTTTGGAGTCCTACCGACAACATGGTGCTTCCCCCTTTTTCTCTTTATCAGACACCCAAGGGTTGGGATCGAATCACCTTATCACCTCTTTGCCACACCTTTGTGCTGTTTTGGCCTGGAGTGGTCAATCGAGTGGTGAAGACCGTTGAAGAGTTGGTCTAACGAGAGAGCCTGTTGGTATGCTCCTTGGTACATTGGGGGTGTTCGAAAATTGCCGATGATTGGTAGATGATGGGGGCGTATTGCAATACGACCATACAGTTTTTTCGAGCACATCCTGGCACATCTGACACTTTGAGGATAATTTGCGTCATGGTGAGTTAAAGAAACCCCCGACTTCTGCAATGATCGGGTTTTCCTGATTTGTCGATCTCTTTCGCAAGTACCTGTATTTCCTGAGAAAAAACTTTTTATGGTGGTCTTGACGATTTTAAAACTTTTTTTATATTTATTAGCGCTCACCGATGGAGAGTGCTAATAACATTTGAACTTTGGTGTAGGAGGAGGATGAAGGGCTATGAAGTTGAGACCTTTGCATGATCGAGTAATCGTCCAGCGCATCGAAGAAGAAAACAGAACACCAGGTGGTATCATTATCCCCGATACTGCAAAGGAAAAGCCTCAGCAGGGCAAAGTTGTTGCTGTAGGTAAAGGAAAGATTCTTGATAATGGCAAAGAGATCCCCCTTAACGTCAAAGAAGGCGACAGGATTCTTTTCTCCAAATACGCCGGAACAGAAGTAAAAATTGAAGGTCAGGAATATTTGATCATGAGAGAAGACGATATATTGGCAATTGTTGAAGGATAAGCCAGGAAGGGAGGAGGTGTGAAGTATGCCAGCCAAAATGCTTCAGTATAGTGCTGCTGCTAGAGAAAAGATTCTCCGTGGAGTAGATACACTTGCCGAAGCGGTAAAGGTTACCCTCGGTCCCAAAGGCCGTAATGTCCTTATAGAGAAAACCTTCGGTTCCCCTCTTGTAACCAAAGACGGTGTGACCGTCGCCAAAGAGATTGAGCTTGAAGATAAGTTCGAAAACATGGGCGCTCAGATGGTCAAAGAAGTTGCCAGCAAGACGAGCGATGTTGCCGGCGACGGAACTACTACTGCCACCATCCTAGCCCAGGCTATTTTCAAGGAAGGTTCAAAGCTGGTTGCCGCTGGACATAACCCAATGGCTCTCAAGCGAGGTATAGATAAGGCTGTTGCTAAGGTTGTGGAAGCTCTGAAGGCTCAGAGTAAGGAAATCAAAGACCAAAAAGAAATCGCTCAGGTTGGAACCATCTCCGCTAATAACGACCCCGAAATCGGAAATATTATTGCCGAGGCTATGAGCAAAGTCGGAAAAGAAGGGGTCATCACGGTCGAAGAAGCAAAAAGCATGGAAACCACTCTTGAAGTTGTAGAAGGAATGCAGTTCGACCGTGGTTATATCTCGCCTTATTTCATTACCGACCCCGAAAAAATGGAGGTAGTGCTTGAAGATGCCTATGTCCTCTGCCACGAAAAGAAAATCAGCAGTATGAAGGATCTCCTTCCAATCCTTGAGCAAATCGCTCGCATGAACAAGCCTCTTCTCATTATTGCCGAGGATGTGGAAGGTGAAGCCCTTGCTACGCTTGTGGTGAACAAACTCCGTGGTACCCTGAAGGTCTGCGCTGTTAAGGCTCCAGGCTTCGGTGAACGCCGCAAAGCTATGCTCCAGGATATTGCAATCCTTACCGGTGGTCAGGTGGTGTCCGAAGATCTCGGTGTAAAGCTTGAAAACGTAACTATTAACGACCTTGGAACTGCCAAGAGAATAATTGTGGACAAAGATTACACTACGATTGTTGACGGCGGTGGTTCCAGAGATCAAATTCAGGCTCGAGTCAAACAGATCCGCACCCAGATTGAAGAAACCACCAGTGACTACGACCGTGAAAAACTTCAGGAGCGGCTTGCTAAGCTGGTTGGTGGTGTTGCCGTAATCCGTGTTGGTGCGGCGACAGAAGCCGAGCTCAAGGAGAAGAAAGCCCGAGTTGAGGATGCTCTTAACGCAACCAGAGCCGCCGTTGAAGAAGGTATTGTGCCCGGTGGTGGCGTTGCTTTGCTCCGCTGTCAGAAAGCCATTGAAGAGCTCCAGCTCGAGGGCGAGGAGCGATTCGGTAAAGAGATCATTTACAAGGCTCTGGAAGTGCCACTCCGTTGCATCGCCGATAACGCCGGTTACGAAGGTTCTGTTGTGGTTGAAAAGGTTAAGGCTGGAAACGGTGGCTTTGGCTTTAACGCTCAGACCGAAACTTACGAGGATCTTATTGAGGCCGGAGTTATCGATCCGACCAAGGTTGTTCGATTTGCTTTGCAAAACGCCGCAAGCGTTGCTTCACTCCTTCTCACAACAGAAGCTCTGATAGCCGAAAAACCCGAAGAGAAAAAACAAACCACTCCGCCCATGCCTGAATACTAAGAGAAAAAACTAAAGGTGCGGTCTTCTTTCGCCGCACCTTTAGGCCTATAATTCCAGGCCACCTTCTTCATGTCATTCCGAGGCACGAAGTGCCGAGGAATCTCGGGAGGAGACCCCCTCACTTCGAAACTGTGTCGCAATTCGATGTGCGTTTATGGAGTGGAGGCATCCCCATTAAAAGGGCACAGAGACCCCTCGCTGTCGCTCGGGGTGACAAAAAGGAGGGCTCGGGGTGACAGATCGTGCCCTCACTTCGTTCGCCAATAGTTACCGTTACTTATAGATAATAAATCCACCCTCGGGTACACTAAAGCCCCGAGGGTTTTTGTTTTTCAGCTTATTCAATAGGGTCGTTTTCGACCAAATTCCAGATACCACATGGACAGGCTCCGGCGCAGAACCCGCATCCTATACACTTATCTCCATCAACGACCATTTCAAATCGTCCGTTTGGTCCCTCCTGTTTGGATATTGCTCCTTGAGGGCAGATGGCAATGCAAATTCCACAGTCCCTGCAGGATCCACAGGATGCACAAGCGCCGGCACATTTGTCTAAAGAAGCTCCGGGCATAAGCCGCGGATCGAAGTACTCTGCTTTAACTCTGCCTTTGTCTATCACCATCCGGGGATCTCGCCGTGGTCGTTTGCCTCTCAGCATATCGTCTATTGTTTCGGCGGCAATCCTTCCTGCTCCGATGGCTTCTGTAAGAAGTCCCAGCTTTACAACGTCTCCAACGGCAAAGATCTTTGGATCCGTCGTCTGGTAGTGTTCGTTAACCTTGATAAAGCCTCGCTCAACCATGACCGTGTCCGGGATACCTTCAAGATCTGGTTGATCGCCTATAGCAATGACTACCGTGTCGGCAGGAAGGATTTCTCCGGATGTAAGTTCTACACCTTCTTGAGTGATGGCTTTTGTAAAGGCCGGCCATCGGAATTTTGCTCCTACAGCTTCTGCAGCTTTTCGTTCTTTGCCGAAAGAAGCCGGCTCTTGCACATCAATTAGAGTAATGTCGCTAGCTCCAAGGCGAGATGCTTCCGTGGCCACATCACAGCCAACATTTCCAGCTCCGATAATGACTACTCGTTCCCCGGGTGTGATCTCATTCCGCCGACTACGGCGTAAAAATTCCTTCGCCGTAATGGCTCGTTCGATCCCAGGCACAGGAAGGGTGCGAGGCTTCTGAGCGCCAGTTGCAATCACAATAAAGTCGTAATCCAGTTTTAGCCGTTCGTAATCTTCCTTTGTAAGTTTATGCCGAGAATGAATCCTGGGAATTAGCTTTTTTACTCGATCCAATTCCGCTGTCAGTACTTCCTGAGGAATTCTCGACGTTGGGATTGCTTCTGTAAGTTTTCCTCCCACTTCTTCTCTCATATCATAGACAACAGCTTCATGTCCTTTTTGGCGAAGTTGCCAGGCTACTGAAAGTCCCGCAGGCCCTGCTCCTATGACGGCGATTTTACCACCTGTTATGGGCGGAAGTTCCGGCGGACGAGCTGAAATGCTAGCCTTTCCCAGAACGGTGGTGTCAACGGGAGTCATCCCCTGAGCAGATTTTGTGCACCCCTGCATGCACAAATTTGGACAGAGGTATCCACAGACCGTTGCGGGGAATGGGGTATAAGCCAGAGCGAGATCTACAGCTTCATCAATGCGTCCTTCTCTGATGAGTTGCCAGCGATCTCGCACCGGAATTCCAGTTGGACAACTTGCTTCACAGGGGGGCAGGTATTTTCTGTTTTCCCACACCGGCACGTATCGTCTGAGAAAGCCAGTGGTTATAATGGGAATAGGGCTTCGGTCAAAACTTACCAGATCCCCAACTAGTCCACCTCTTCCTAGCTCCTTTTCCCATACGGAGTTGCGAAATTCATGCATTGATTTTCTTGGAAGTGTGGCTTTTTCCATTGGGCTTCTGGCTGCGAGTAGTTGCCAGTCAGAGCGCTGAGCCAGAATATCGAAAAGATCTTCTCGATTGATTTTCCTGAGAAATACAAGCAGGTTTTCCTTTAGCCATTCCCATGTGGAATCATCAATCGGGACCAGTTTTACGTCGGCGTGGCTATATCCTTTGTGGGGACCTCGGAAGAAGATTTTTCCTCCAACCATACCGACGCAGGGGCGGTATCCCAGCACGTTTTCTGGATCCTGAGGTTGGTAACCACAGATAACGGCGATTCCTCCGGCCATGAACTCGGCAAAGTAATCCCCAACCGACCCGAGCACCCATAGCTCCGGCGGAGCGAATCGGGGGTTATGTTTGGTCATGGTCATGCCACGAGCACCTATATTGCCGGCGATGTAGATTTTTCCTTGAGCCATGGCGTTTCCGGTGCCGTTGGTAGCGTTTCCATGAACAATAATTTCTGCACCGGTATTGAGCCAGCCGACATCATCTGATGCCGGTCCCATTACTTCAATGGTCGTATTGGGGAACCCCATCGCCCCTACGCGTTGTCCTGGCGGCCCGGTGATTTTAATATAAACCCTCTCATTTCCTGCCTTCCAGAGCCTGCCTCCGATTCCATGTTGCCCGGCTGCCTGAACTTCTATAAACCTTGCTCCGGAAGTAACAGCCTGTTGAATGCGTTCCTCAAGTATTCTGGAGTCAACACGGTGATTGTTAACTACACCAGGTATTTTCACCCACTGTTCGCTTTCCATATCGCTACTCCCTTCTACACCACGTATTTAATCTGTAACCGTTCGGCTACGTGGTAGTCGTCTATTCCTATGGCGTCCGACATGCCGATAGGAAGGGATGTGGAACGACCAAGCGGAGCCACAATCTTTTTGAGTTCTGTATCGAAACTTAGAAAGACATCCACAATGCGTTCGGCGACTTTCTCCGGATCTAACCGTCTGTAAAGTCGAGGATCCTGAGAAGTGATGCCTTTAGGACATAGCCCAATATTACAGATGTTGCATCGATCACTCTCAGATCCTAGACATCCTGCAGCAGCCTGCATGATGTATTTTCCAACTTGAACTCCACTGGCTCCAAGCATTATAAGAGCTGCGGCATTGGCGGCAAGATTGCCTCGTTTCCCAATGCCTCCCGCTGCAAAGAGGGGAATTTCGTTCTGCTTACCCAGTTTTGCCAGGTTCAGATAACAGTCCCTGATGTTACTTGCGATGGGATGTCCCATATGATCCATGGAAACATTGTATGCCGCACCCGTGCCTCCATCTTCGCCGTCAATAGAAAGAGCAGCCGCATAGGGATTTCGAGTAAGGTTATTGAGGACAGCAAGAGCTGTGGATGTGCCTGAAATTTTTGGATATACCGGAACTCTAAATCCCCAGGCCATAGAAACCGACTGAATCATCTTTGCTACCGCTTCTTCGATTGAGTAAAGGGTCTGGTGAGTTGGAGGACTGGGAAGACTTACGCCTGGCGGTACTCCACGAATAGCCGCAATGAGTTTATTCACTTTGTACCACATTAGAAGCCCACCATCGCCAGGCTTTGCTCCCTGACCGTATTTTATCTCCACGGCACAGGGATCTTCCTTCATCTCGGGGATGGCTCTTATGATTTCGTCCCAGCCAAAATATCCGCTGGCGATCTGAGGAATTACGTATTTTATAAAGCGAGACTTTAGAAGTCTTGGTGGACAGCCTCCTTCTCCTGTGCACATCCTTACAGGCATACCGAGTTCTTCGTTGAGGTAGGTAACTCCCATTATGAGGCCTTCCCACATATTGGGCGAAAGAGCTCCGAAGGACATTGATCCGATAATGAGCGGGTAAATTTCTCTAACGGGGGGAGTCCATCCTTCTTTCTTGTAGAGTCTTAAGGCTTCTTCGGGTGGAAGAACTCGTCCAAGGAGAGTTCTAAGCTCGAATTCATGCCGTCCTGCGTCCAGAGCCGGGTCGGTTAGCATCGATATTCTCACGAACTTAATACGATCTAAAATGCCTTCCGGAACGTTTCGACGTCCACCCCTTCGCCTTGGCTGTCCACCTCTATTGATGTGAAAGCGAAGCTTGTCGATTTCGTCGTTTCTTACCGGCATAATGCAGTCGTTTGGACAAACCAGGGTGCAGGTTCCACAGCCGATGCAGGCATAGGCCGGGTCGGTTTTTTGGCGAATGCCGTAAAATACCTGATAGACGTTGGATGGTTGAGTCTCCACGCCGGGGGTTACTTGAACCAGACGTTTCCTGAAAACTCCCAGCTCTATCGCATGAACAGGGCAAGCCGCTGTGCATCGGCCGCACAAAGCACAGCGTTCCTTGTCCCATACGATTTGCCAGAGTAAGTCTTTACGACTTAGAGTGGAAGGGGTAATGGTTCCGACTGACGCCATATCTTCATCTCCTTTCGATCTGGAGGCACAACAACTGTGTCCAGATACATGGGCTGAAAATCTTTTGTTCGATCCCGATCGGGAAGGGCGGCTTCCAGAGCACAGGCTTCAGATGAAAAGACGAAAACACCCTCTTTACCGCCCGCTATGCCGGGTCTAAGTTTTTTCCTGTCCTGCACCATAAACATGGTTTTATCGGGAAGCACACCTATGACGCAGTTTGGGCCATCTATAATGAGCCGACGACAGGTTTCCTTCAGGATTTTAAGGAATTTCCCTTGGGGATGATGGACAAGGTCTTCATCCTGAAGCGGTGTAATGACATGTTTGTAATATTCAATTCCCAACCCGAGCTTTTTTTGTATGTAATGGAGGATATGAGTAAAAACTTCGGAATCTGATTGATAGCCGATATAACCCGGGAAGCCGCGAGACATGAGAAATTCTCGAATGGGCACGAAAGCCGTGTTTTCACCGTTGGTCATGGTAGCAATGCCCTGAATGAAAAAGGGATGACAGGCATAAAGGTTAATGGCGTAGTTTGTGTTCTGGCGTCCCTGAGCCATTATAATTCGAGCGGATAGGTCTTTGCGATCGAACTGAAGATATTCTGCAACATCCACAGGATCGCCTATTTCTTTTATCATGATAACATCGGGCCAGAAGCTGAAGACGACCATATCACCGGATTCCTCGCCCATCTGGCGTAGGGTAAGTCGTATGGTCATAAGACGATGTTCTTTTTCTTCCTGACTCAGTCCTTCCCATGACTCGGGATATTCGTATGCTCTCACAAGGTACACATCTCTTTTTGGAACACCTGGTGGTGGAGTTTTTGGAGGTTTAATGGACAGCTTGTATTTGGTCATGAAGCCAAGATCCATCATAAACTGATCGAGTCTTTTTATTCCCGAGTGGGAAAAAATTCCGGAAAGGATCGGAGCATCCTTGATTTCCTCCAAGGGCCCACCGAGATCGGTAAGAAACAACCCAATTCCAGAACCGTCATAGCCTTCTTTCATAACTTCCAGGGCTTTTATTGCAACCATGGGTGAAAGAGGCTCATCACTTGTTATGGCGAAAAGGCGACACACGTTTTTTTCCTCCTTGTAGGGCTTTGAAAAATTTCTGGGCAAACAAAAATTTTCAGCAATAATTGTGCCACCTACAGAATTTCTCAAAAACCACTAGTGTGAGTGCACATTATTGTTCAAAATCGAGTTTTTCTTGGGGCGATTTGTACAAGATTGTGCATCTTTTGGTGGATTTCTCCAGGGTTAAAACTTCTTGATTGAGTAAGGCTTGCTGTGAGAGTATATCAGCTGCGTGGTTTTATAAAGTAGGCTAATCGGTCGCTCACGGCAGTGTTTGAAAGGCTTTTGTGCAATGAGGAAAACATTGGTAATTTCGATAAGGTGTTGGCACTATACGGAGTATTGGATGGCACGATAGTTGCTCAAGAGGAGTTTTGTTAAATGAGAGCAATGAAATTTAAAGCTTCACTGTAAAGAGAGGAGAGTTTATGACGCCCAAGGAAGTGTTAGAGTTTGCAAAAGCTAATGGTGTTAAGATGGTAGATTTAAAGTTTCTTGATCTTCCAGGTCTATGGCAGCATTTTTCTGTGCCAATAAGTGAGCTTGATGAGTCTTCCTTTGATGATGGCTTTGGTTTTGATGCCTCCAGTATTCGAGGCTGGCAACCCATCAATGCAAGTGATATGCTGGTTATACCAGATCCTGAAACGGCTGTTATAGATCCCTTTATGGAAGTGCCAACTCTTTCTCTTGTTTGTAACATTGTGGATCCGATTACTCGAGAACGTTACACTCGCGACCCTCGCTATATTGCTCAAAAGGCTGAGGAATATCTAAAATTTACAGGGATTGCAGACACATCTTATTTCGGTCCGGAAGCTGAATTTTTCATATTTGACGATATCCGCTACGATTCAGCGTCTAACTATAGCTACTACTTCATTGATTCTGATGAGGGGATATGGAACAGTGGTCGTGAGGAAGGACCGAACCTTGGTTATAAAATTCGCCACAAAGAAGGCTACTTTCCTGTGCCTCCCTCGGACACACTTCAGGATATTCGCACCGAAATGGCTCTTGTAATGGAACAGGTGGGCATTAGGGTTGAGTGCCAGCACCATGAAGTAGCTACCGCCGGTCAGGCAGAAATTGATATGCGTTTCGCTCCACTTGTTAAGATGGGCGATCAGCTTATGTGGTTTAAGTATATCATAAAGAACGTTGCTCGTCGCCACGGCAAAACGGTAACTTTTATGCCCAAACCGCTCTATGGTGATAACGGTTCTGGAATGCATACCCATGTAAGTCTCTGGAAAGATGGGAAACCCCTTTTTGCTGGCGACAGATATGCAGGTTTGAGCGAGATGGCTCTTTACGCTATTGGTGGAATCTTAAAGCATGCACCGGCTCTTTGCGCATTTACAAATCCGACCACTAATTCTTACAAACGTCTTGTGCCCGGCTACGAAGCTCCTGTGAATTTAGCCTATTCAAGCCGAAACCGTAGCGCTGCTATCCGTATTCCTATGTATTCTACTTCTCCTAAGGCAAAGCGACTTGAATTCAGAACACCGGATCCGTCCTGCAATGGTTATCTTGCCTTTAGTGCTATTCTTATGGCTGTGTTGGATGGTATAGAAAATCGTCTAGATCCAGGGGAGCCTCTCGACAAGGACATTTACGCCCTCTCGCCTGAAGAACTCAAACATGTGCCATCCACTCCGGGGTCGCTAGAAGAAGCTCTCAATGCTCTGGAAAAGGACCATGAATTCCTTCTTAAAGGCGGCGTCTTTACTCAGGACGTTATAGATATGTGGATTGAATATAAAAGACTTCGAGAGGTTGATCCCGTTAAGCTAAGACCCCATCCTTACGAATTTCATCTTTACTTTGACATTTAGAAAGCCAGATTTTATTTGGACCTCGCCCATGGGCGGGGTTGGTTTTGTGTCATTTTTTATACGAGATCCGATGTTGGGGGCAGATCATGAGTTGCCCCCAACTTTTATTAGACACTACGAGTTAAGAATTTTCTTGGCTATTTCGTCATTGGCGTCGCAGATATAGGTAAGACCGGTTTCCTGAGCAGTTTCACGATTTGCAGCAACAACATCGCTTCTTGAGATGGCTTTGAGAGAGAATTTGCGAGCACCTGCCATAAGCTGCTGGAGTCCGCAGGAAAGTTTATCAGCAAGAGTCCAGAAAGCGATGGCGCCAAAGGGGATATTTTTCATCTCATCTCTTCCGACCTTCTTTTCTACTTCGAAGTAGCAAGCGAAGATTTGCTCTGGATTTGTGCCTATGTCGGTAACAGTCTTTGGCAGGCTATCCCAGTTGCCGTTTAAGGCCGCCTTTCTTTCAGGCCTGATCACGCCTTCAATGTTGGAACCCACAAAGGAAGGAATCATAAGGGCTCGACCCATGCAGATTATCTTGACGTATGGAGCACCAAGAGCAAGACCTTTGAAGATGCTGTCTTCTAGAGCAAAGCCACCGGCGAAAGCAAGATCCACAACCCGATTCCCTTTAGCTGCGAGTATGGATGCGTATTCGTAGGCTTTTGAATGAAGGAGAATCGATGGCACACCCCAGCTCTGCATCATGTTCCATGGGCTCATGCCGGTGCCGCCGCCGGATCCATCGATGGTGAGAAGGTCAAGACCAGCATCGCTTGCGAATTTTATAGCCATAGCGAGATCTTCCATGCCGTAGGATCCGGTTTTGAGGGATATACGCTTGTAGCCGAGCTTTCTTAAATATTCGATTTGGGTCATGAAGGCTTCTCGGACGAGATCCCATCGGCTGAGGTTGGTGTTTCCAAGGCGGCTATGGCGAGCAAAGGATCGAATAGCCCCGCTCTTGAATGCTGCTTGAACCTGAGGAAGTTCTGGATCAGGGTCTATGAGATAACCCCGTTTTTTCAAAAAGATTGCATAATCCAGGCTGGGTACCTAAATTTCACCACCGATGTTTTTGGCTCCCTGTCCCCACTTGAGCTCAATAATGCATTTGTCGCCGTATTTTTCGATAACATATTCGGCAACTCCATTTCTGGTGTCTTCAACGTTCATCTGCACAATGATGGCTCCATAGCCATCGTAGTAACGGAGATAGGTGTCAATGCGGCGGTCGAGTTCGGGAGATTTCACGACTTTACCGTCTTTGAATTCGGCGGCTTTATCTACTCCAACTACATTTTCGCCGACCACTATGGGAATACCAACCAGAGCCCCACCGATAGCCATAGGTTCCCAGTATTTGGCTGCGATAGGTGTTGATCCCAAAGCTCCTGTCATCATTGGAACTCGAGATTTGGTTTTTACTTCGTTGCCGAATTCGGTGGAGACGTCCACGTTGGGGAAGATACAATCGTCAGGTGAATTTGAAAGTGATTCCGGCAAACCGTAAGCTCCGTAGGCATATCCCTGGATGCGAAGCGAGTTGTAGGATACTCCTACATGCGTTGTATTGTTTGCTCCGGCGGTTACCATACCGAAGTCCCGTGGATAAAGAAGTTTTCTACCCACAAGGCTCGCAAGCCATGTTTCGCATTTGCCTTGACAATCGGCTCTACATAGTGTGCATAGACCTGATTCTGTTGGGTTGCCACGATTTGTCGTGCCCAACACGTCGTTGTTTTTGGAAAATCTCATGTCCATTCTGATCTTACCTCCATTTAGTTGTGCAACGTTCAACCAGTCCAGTTACTAGCCAATCCTGCAATTTTTAAGTATTGCTTAATTAGTAAAACAAAAAATTAGTGTCAAGAAATTATGAGGGTTCTTCGGAAGAAATATACTCCCGCTGTAATCGAGGAATATCTTTATCCTTGAGTTTTTCCCTTTCTTTACGGCTGTTAAGCGTATCCATGAAAAGTTCTGGAAGGAAAACAATTCGGTCTGCACCAAGCTTTCTGATGGGGTTGCTGTTTGCAGGCAAGTCTGTCTTCTATTTACAAAATTAGCTCAATCTGACATAATTTTTAACAATGCCTCTTTTTTCAGGTTTTAGACAATACGCTTTACAGTGGGCAATGGGATGCCAGAGCGGTTTGCAAGATCGTAAACAGAAAAGACCGGCTTGTGGAAGAGGGCGTCTATAGCCTGGATGGCGTATTGGAAGCGGGTAATGGTCGGCACATCCTGCTTCATCTTCTCATAGAGGTCAAAAATAGCCCGCGCCTTTTTGATGTTCTCTTGTGTCTGTTCTACAACGGCGGTGAGGAAAAACCGAATCCATCTGTTTCAGGCATCCTTTTCTGAAATGACGGGGAGCGACTGGTAATATTGAGCGCGGTTTCGCTCGAGATAGGCGCTGAGATAAAACATAAGGAGTTTTTCCAGGCCAGCCCCGATTTGACGCTTAATGGCAGGGGTCTCGCGGATAAGCCACGCAGGGTCTTCATCCGGAGCCTTTTCGATGATCTGCGGCTCCTACTTCACCAGCGAAGTCATGTAAGGAAAAACTGGTCCCGAACGAAATAGCTCAGGTCTGTGCCGCTCTTGAAACGCCACTTGAACCAGCGAAAACGCTCCGCCTGTTTGGGGAGAATCCGTCTGCTGTTGCCGTTGGCTTGTGCACCCAGGAGACGCCGTTAATTATCCCGCAGGTGGGTAGGTTCGTCAAATTTTTAATGATAAACGTGGGATAAGCTTTAAAAAATCGGATTTTGATGCAGTCTGAATAACGAGACTACCCGCTTTTTTGGAAATTGGCTGTTGGATAGCTCTTTTCGGAATACTTTTTCAGGATATAATGAATTAAGGACAGGTTAGGTTTAACCATCAACCACGGGGAGGACTGCCATGGCTATTAAGGTTTTTATCGAAAGGGAGATTGAGGAAGGGAGAGAGCTCGACATCTATAACTACCTTATTAAACTGAGATCCAGAGCGATGAAGGCTCACGGATATATCTCAGGTGAAACTCTTGTTTCCTACGACAATCCCCGCAAATACCTGGTGGTCAGTACATGGAACAGCATGGAAGATTGGAAACGATGGGAAGAAAGCGATGAGCGTAAGGCTATTGAAACTGAGATAGGTCATTATCTGAAGAGTCCTCCGAAGGTAAGTGTTTATCGGTATGAAATTACTTAG
>Ga0209162_1001578_pt1 | contig 21891 bp, 16 predicted proteins | sample YNPNPMetaG_FD_187121 | JGI IMG/M metagenome (GOLD analysis project Ga0209162, IMG submission 187121) | Anoxygenic and chlorotrophic microbial mat microbial communities from Yellowstone National Park, USA - YNP NP MetaG (SPAdes) (version 2) ...
CACGGCGCGCTCCCTGCCCTGCCAGCAGCGGTCCGTCTGCGTACCCTGCCCCTGAGCGATGACTGGATGGCCCGGCTGTGGCATCGCGCCCGCCTGCCGCTGCCGGTCGAATGGGTCACCGGTCGGGTCGAACTGTTCTACTCGCCGGACTTCGTCCTCCCGCCCACGCTGCCGGGGGTGCGCACGCTGCTCACGGTGCATGACCTCTCTTTCCTTCGCTACCCCGACCATTTCGTGCCGAAGTTGGTGGACTACCTCAGCCGTGCCGTGCCCCGCGCGGTGGCCCGCGCCGACCGGGTGCTGGCCGATTCCCAGGCTACCCGCGCTGACCTGATCGAGCGTCTGGGGGCGCCGGCGGACAAGGTGGAGGTGCTCTACAGCGGCGTGGACCAGCGTTTCTGCCCCACGGCGGAGCCGGGGGAGAGGGAGCGACTGCAAGCGCGCTATGGGTGGGATGGGCAACCCTATGTCCTGACCGTGGGGACCCTGCAGCCGCGCAAGAACTATGTCCGGCTCATCCGCGCCTTCGCCCGCCTGCGGCCGGCGGACCTGCCGCCCGGGATGCGGCTGTTGATCGCCGGAGGGCGCGGCTGGCTGTACGAGGAGGTGCTGGCCGAGGCCGACCGTCACGCGGGGCGGGTGCGGGTGCTGGGCTTCGTGGAGGATGAGGACCTGCCGGCGCTCTACCGCGGGGCAAGTCTCTTCGTCTTCCCCTCGCTCTACGAGGGATTCGGCCTGCCGGTGCTGGAGGCGCTGGCCTGTGGTGTGCCGGTGGTCTGCTCGAACGCCTCCAGCCTGCCGGAGGTGGCGGGGGACGCGGCCCTGCTGGTCGCGCCGGAGGACGAGGATGGGCTGGCGGAGGGGTTGCTCCGGGCGCTGACGGATGAGCCGCTGCGGCAGGAGATGATAGCCCGCGGGCTGAGACAGGCGGCGCGCTTCACCTGGGAACAGGCGGCACGTCAGTTGCTGGCCGCGTTCGACCGCCTGGGTGGAGGATAGGACTGCTGGCGGGCCACAGGCCCGGCGGGAGCGCCTGGGCGGATGGTCTGGCAGAATCCTGGCGCCTTCACGCCTTCAAGGCCAGGTTTCGCACGTCCTCTCGGAGCAGCAGCGCCGGCAGGTCAGCGGGGGAGGACAGGACCCAATGAGCGCCGGCCCGTTCCAGTTCCTCCCGTTCGCCGAAGCCGCAGAGGACCGCCACCGCCCACGCTCCGGCGCGACGGGCCGAACGCACGTCTACGACGGTGTCGCCCACCATGACGCAATGGTCGGGCGGCAGTCCCAATGCCTGTGTGGCGTGGAGGATGGGGGCAGGATGCGGCTTGACCCGCCGGGTGGTCTCGCGGGTCACCACGGCCTCGAACAGCGGCCGGAGGGCGAACTGCTCCAGGAAGGCCTCCGCCTCTCGCCGTCCGCGGGTGGTGACCACCGCCAGGCGATAGCGGCCGGCCAGGCGGTGCAGGGCCTCGTCTGCTCCGGCGACCAGGCGGAAGTTGCCCACGGTGCGCAGGCCGCGCCAGCGGGACAGACGGCGAGCCAGCCGGGTGAGTGGTTGGTCCAGGCCCAGCACGTCCAACAGGGTGAAGAGGTCATTGCCAGGCCCCTCCAGGGCCATCACCAGCCGGCGCGCCAGTCGCCGGGAGGAACGCGGGCAGACCAAAGCCAGTCTTCGGGCCAGCGCCTCCACCGCCTGGTCGTCGGAATCCAGCAGCGTCCCGTCCAGGTCGAAGAGGAGGGCCGCGATCCGTTCCGGGCTGAACGGCGTGTCGGGCGTGAGCGGCTCGCGGAGCATGGTGACCCTGATTATACAGATATCTGCGGGAGTGTACAAACGGACGACGGACGACGGACGACAGACCATAGACGACGGACGACGGACGACAGACGACAGACGACAGACCACAGATGACAGACGACGGACGACGGACGACAGACCACACTTGAGGCCGAATCTGTGGTTCGTGGTCCGTGGTCGGTGGTCCGTGGTCTGTGGTCCGTGGTTGGTGGTCCGTGGTCCGTGGTCCGTGGTCCATCGTCCGTGGTCAGAACTGAGGAGGGGCGATACTCTCTGCCATGTCCACTGTAAAGATCGCGTTTCAGCCGTTGGGCCGTAGTGGGATGGTGCCTGCTGGCAGCACGCTGCTCGAGGCCGCGCGTCACCTGGGGGTGGGCCTCAGCGCCGTCTGTGGTGGGCTGGGACTGTGCGCCGCCTGTCGCGTGGAGGTGCCGCCGGAGAGCCGTGCGGCGCTCTCTCCGCCTACCGATGTCGAGGTGGAGCGTCTTGGCGAGGCGGCGCTGGCCCGCGGGGTGCGTCTGGCCTGTCAGGCGCGCGCCCTGGGCGACCTGCGCGTGCTCGTGCCGCCGGAGTCCCTGACGGTCAGCCAGCGCATCCAGGTGGAGGGCCGCCAGACGCCGGTGGCGCTCGACCCGCCAGTGGTGGCCCGCGACCTGTCGCTCGCCCCGGCCAGCCTGACCGACCTGCGCGCCGATGGACTGCGTCTGCGCGAGTCATTGGGCCAGGATGTAGAACTGCCCCTTTCGTTGCTGCGTGCTCTGCCCGACCGGCTGCGTGCGGATGGCTGGCAGGTGCGTGTGGCGCTGCGCGGTAGCGAAGTGGTGGCCCTTCTGCCGTCAGGCACGCCGCTCCTGGGGCTGGCAGTGGACCTGGGGACGACCAAACTGGCCGGCTATCTGGTGGACCTGGGGACAGGCCAGACCCTGGCAGCGGGCGGGGAGATGAACCCCCAACTGGCCTATGGCGAAGACGTGATGGCCCGCATCACCGTCGCCTTGCGGGAGTCGGACGGGACGCAGCGGTTGCAGCGGGCGGCCGTGGAGGGGGTCCAGTCCCTGGCCGACCGGCTCTGCGCGGAGGCCGGGGTGGAGCGGGAGCAGGTGGTGGAGGCGGTGGTGGTGGGCAACACGGCCATGCACCATCTCTTCCTGGGCCTGCCTACTGCGCCGTTGGGCCTGGCCCCTTATGTTCCGGTGGAGAGCGACCCGGTTGAGGTGCGGGCGGCGGAGGTGGGGCTGGAACTGGCTCCGGCGGCGAAGGTTCACCTGCTGCCCAATGTCGCCGGGTTCGTGGGGGCTGACCACGTGGCGGCGCTGCTGGCGGCGCGGCTGGACGAGGCCGATCGGCCCACGCTGCTGCTGGACATCGGCACCAACACCGAGATCTGCCTGGCGGCGGGCGGGCGGCTGCTCTCCTGTTCCGCTGCCTCCGGCCCGGCCTTCGAGGGGGCGCACATCCAGTTCGGCATGCGCGCCGCGCCAGGGGCTATCGAGCGGGTCCGGCTGCTCGAGGGGCGGGTCTTCTACGAGACGGTGGAGGGGCAGCCGCCGGTGGGCATCTGCGGCTCCGGCATCCTCGACGCCGTGGCCGAACTGCGACGGGCTGGCGTGCTCAACGGGCGCGGCGGGATGGTGGAAGCGCCGGGCGTGCGGCGCGGCGAGCAGGGTGCGGAGTTCATCCTGGTGCCGGCGGAGGCGTCAGGGCTGGGGCGGGAGATCACGGTCAGCCGGCGGGATGTGAACGAGGTGCAGCTGGCGAAGGCGGCCATCGCCGCGGGTTGGCAGGTGCTGCTGGAGGAGGCCGGGTTGCGCGAGGCGGAGGTCGAGCAGGTGGTGGTGGCGGGGGCCTTCGGCACTTACATCGACGTGGAGCAGGCGGTGGCCATCGGCATGCTGCCGGCGATAGACCTGGCGCGCTTCGCGCAGGTGGGGAACATCGCCGGCACCGGCGCGCGGCTGGCGTTGCTCTCCCGTGCCGAGCGGGAACGGGCGGTGCGACTGGCACGACGCGTCGAGTACATCGAGTTGACCGTCCATCCGGCCTTCCGCGACCGCTTCACCCGCGCCCTCACCCTATCCCCTTGACGCCGCGCATCCGCGGTGGGGCGCGATGAAGCGTGCCCTCATGGCCCCGCTGCGTCTCCACGCCCTCGCGTCATCCCAACCACTCCTCCCTCCACGCGGAACAGCGTCGCCCGTTCGCGGAACCCGGCGTCGAACATCTCCGGGTCGGTGGCGGTGAGGAAGGCCTGTTCTACCTGCTCCACCTGGGCCAACAACAGCCTTCGGCGCCCCTGGTCCAGTTCCGCCAGCACCTCGTCGAGCAGGAGCACCGGCGCTTCGCGGGTCTGCTCCTTCATCCATTCCAGTTGCGCCATCTTCAGCGCGAGCACCGCCGTGCGTTGCTGTCCCCGCGAGCCGAAGGTGCCCAGGTCCACCTTGTCGGCGATGAAGCGCATCTCGTCGCGGTGCGGGCCGGTGAGGGTCATCCCGCGCTCGATCTCCTCCCGTCGTCGCTGGCGCAGGCGGGCGTGGAAGGCGGTCACCAGGTCTTCTGTGCTGATGCCGTTGGGCGGGCCGGCAGGCTCTTCCAGCGGCAGGTCGGGCTGATAGGCTTTTGCCGCCGGCGGGCGGGCGGGGTCGAAGTTGGGCTCGTACTCCAGTTGCAGCCACTCCTGGTGGTTGCTCAGTTCGTGGTGGAAGCGGGCCGCGTGGCGCGAGAGTCTGGCGATCAGGCGACGGCGGCCCTGCGAGACGGCCACCCCGCTGCGCGCCAGCCGTTCGTCGAGCGGATCCAGTTGGGTCGGGTCGCCCCCCTCTTCCTGCAGGTGACGCAGGAGGATGTTGCGTTGGTGCAGCGTCTCGTTGTAGGTCTCCAGGGCGGCGGCGTAGTCGGCGTCCACCTGACCCAGCGTTTCGTCCAGGTAGCGTCGCCGTCCGGCCGGCGGGCCGGCCACCAGGTCTACGTCCTGGGGCAGGAAGAGCACCACATTCAGTTGCCCACTCAGCGCGCGTTGGGGGGCAGGCTTGCGGTCGAGCAGCACCCGCTTCTGCAGCCGGGTCGCGCCGTTGCGCGTCTGTGTCTGCGCCAGCGCGATGCCGATCTCGCGCGATCCCCGGCGGGAGACCACCTCCGCGCGCAGGCGGGCGTAGTCAAGGCCCTGCTGGCGCGCGCTCCAGTTGATGAGGTGCTGGTCCACGTGAGTCAGCGGCGAATGGGCGGTCGCCAGGACGTAGATCGCCTCCAGCAGGCTGGTCTTGCCCTGGGCGTTCGCGCCGCACAGCAGCACTGGCCCCGTCGGCCAATCCTGCTCCAGGCGGACGTAGTTGCGGAAGTGTTCCAGGCTCAGCGACTGCAGATGCATAGGCCGTATTGTATCACAAGAATGGGTGCTGTGGCACCGCGTCACACCGCGGTCCACGCCGCCTGCTGGAACTGCTGCGTGTACAGCCGATAGTAGCGTCCGCGCTGACGCAAGAGTTCGGCGTGCGTGCCCATCTCGACGATCTGGCCGTTCTCGATGAACAGGATGCGGTCGGCGCGGCGGATGGTCGAGAGGCGGTGGGCGATGAGGAACGAGGTACGTCCCTCCATCAACCGTTCCATGCCGCGCTGGATCAGCGCCTCGGTCAGCGTGTCCACCGCGCTGGTCGCCTCGTCCATCACGAACACCTCCGGCTGGGCCAGGACGGCGCGGGCCAGGCTGATGAGCTGTTTCTGGCCCACGGAGAGCCGATTGCCTCCCTCGCCGACCTCCTCGTCGTAGCCGTGCTCCAGGGTGACGATGAAGTCGTGGGCGCCGGCCAGCCGGGCGGCCTGTTCGATCTCCTCATCCGTCGCGTCCAGGCGACCGTAGCGGATGTTCTCCCGCACGGTGCCGGAGAAGAGGTGCGGCGTCTGCAGCACCACCCCGATGCGGGACTGGATGGCGTGCAGCGTGAAGCGTGTGTAGTCCACCCCGTTGATGCGGATGACGCCGCGGCGGGGCTCGTAGAAGCGGCAGAGCAGGTTGACGATGGTGGTCTTCCCTCCGCCGGTGGGACCGACCAGGGCGATCTTCTCCCCCGGCTGCACGGTGAGGCAGAAGTCGCGCAGCACGGGCTGGTCCGGCTCGTAGTAGAAATCCACGTGGTAGAACTCGATCTCCCCGCGGATCGTGCCGGGGTCGAAGGCGTCGGGGCGGTCGTGTACTTCTGGCACGGCGTCAATGAGGGAGAAGACCCGCTCGGCAGAGGCGATGGCGTGCTGCATCTCGGCGTAGACGCGGGCCAGGTCCTGCACCGGCCAGAGCATGAAGGTCACGTAGGAGACGAAGGCCTGGAGGCCGCCGATGGTCAACCCGCCCCAATCGAGGCGCAGGCCGGTAGCAGCGAGGATGCAGCCCACGGCCGTCGCGCCGATGATCTGCACTGCCGGCAGGAACAGCGCCGAGAGCCAGGCGGCGCGGTAGGAGGCGCGGTACATCTCGCTGGAGAGTTGGGAGAACTCCCGCAGGTTCTCCTCCTCGCGGCACAGCGCCTTGACCACCCGCACGCCGGTGATGTTCTCGTTGTACGCGCCGACGATCTTGGAGTTGATGCGCCGCGCGCGGCGGAACTCCGCCAGGATGCGCTTGCGGAACTGCGCGGCCACGACCAGCAACAGGGGCACGACGGCCAGGACGATCAGCGCCAGCCGCCAGTTGATACTGAGCATGAAGGCCAGCGAGGTGAGGATGTTCAGCGCCCCCCAGGTGACGTCCAGCATGCCCCAGGTCACCAGTTGCGCGATGCGCTCCGAGTCGGAGGTGACGCGGGCCATGATCCAGCCCACTGGGGTGCGGCTGAAGTAGGACAGCGACAGCGTCTGCAGGTGGTTGAACATCCGCTGGCGCAGGTCGTACTCGATGCGCTCGCCCAGCACGCCGGCCCAGTAGATGAAGGCGAACACTCCCACCGCCTGGGTCAGTACCAGCGCCGCGTAGAAGACCACGATCCGCGCCAGCGCGTGGGGGTTGTTGGCCAGGATGCCCTCATCCACGATGCGCTTGCCCAGGTAGGTGAAGGTGGCGTCGGTCAGGGAGACGAAGGCCACGGCCACCAGGAAGCCGACCACCCAACGCCAGTGTGGGCGCGTCTGGGCCAGGGTGCGCAGCAGGGTGCGCCCGTTGAAACGGGTCTGGAACTCCTCTTCCTCGAAGTCAAGGACGGCCATCGGTCACCAGTTCCATTTCCGCCTCGAGGCGGGTCTGCAGCGCGTAGACCTGCTGATAGATGCCCGGCTGGGTGATCAGCGTCTCGTGCGTGCCGCGCTGGACGATTTCCCCTTTGTCCAGCACCAGGATCAGGTCGGCGCGCATCACGCTCTGCACGCGGTGGGCGATGATGAAGGTGGTACGTCCTTCCATCAGCCGCTCCAGCGCGGTGCGGATCTCCTCTTCCGTCTCCGTATCCACTGACGAGGTGGCGTCGTCGAGGATGAGCAGCCGTGGGTTCTTCAATAGCGTGCGGGCAATGGCCACGCGCTGCTTCTGCCCGCCGGAGAGGGTGACGCCCTTTTCCCCGATGATCGTGTCGTAGCCGTTGGGGAGGGCCATGATGTCATCGTGGATGGCGGCGGCGCGGGCGGCAGCCTCGATCTCGGCGTCGGGGACCCTTCGCCCCACGCCGTAGGTGATGTTCTCGCGGATGGAGCGCGAGAAGAGAAACGGCTCCTGTTCGACGATGCCGATCTGCTGGCGCAGGAAGCGGCGCGGGTAGCGGGTCAGTTCGACCCCATCCAGGGTCAGGCTACCGCTGGTGTAGTCGTAGAAGCGCGGCAGCAGGTTGACCAGGGTGGTCTTGCCGGAGCCGGTGGAGCCCAACAGCGCCACCACCTGGCCCGGCGCGCAGTGGAAGGAGATATCCTTCAGCACCTCTCCACCCTCGCCGTACTCGAAGCAGACGTTATCGAAGACCACTTCCCCGCGCAGGCTGGGGGGCGGGGCGACCGTGCCTTCCTCCAGCGGTTCCTGTTCCTCCTGGAGCACGGCGGCCACGCGACGGTAGGAGACCAGGCCGACGGACATCTGCACGATGAGCCGGCCCAGGTTGCGCATGGGCCAGATCAGCCAGACCACCAGTCCAGCGTAGGCCAGGTAGGTGCCCACGCTGATCTCCTGGCGCATCGCCATGAGCGCCCCAATCGTGTAACCGGCCAGCATCTGCATGGCGCAGAGGATGTCAGTAGCCGGCCAGAAGTAGGCGTGCATCACCGTCAGGAGCCGGCCGCGGCGGAACTTCTCCCAGTTGACGCGCTCGAAGCGGTCCCGTTCGTGCTCCTGGCGGGCGAAGGCCTTGACCACCCGCATGCCGGTCAGGTTCTCCTGCAGGGTGGTCGAAAGCACCGCTTCCTGTTCCTGGTAGGCCTCGTAGATACGCGAGAGCCGGCGGAAGAAGAAATAGGAGACGACGAGGATCAGCGGCACGACGACGATGGAGATGAGCGCCAGGCGGGCGTTGAGGTTCAGCAGCGCGGTCAGGTTGATGACGAACAGCAACACCACGCGTCCTGCGCCGATGGCCTGATCGGCGAAGAAACGGCGCAGGGCGTCCACGTCGGAGGTGGAACGCTGGATCAGTTCGCCGGTGGGAGTGCGGTCGTGATAGGCGAAGGAGAGGCGCTGGATATGGTCGAACATGCTGTTGCGCAGTCGCAACGCCACCCCCTCGGCGGTGCGCGCAGCCAGCCTTCCGCTGAGGAAACTGAAGCCCCCTTCCGCCGCTGCCAGGGCCACGAAGCCCAGGGCGTAGGGCAGCGTGCCGGCCAGCCCGGCCTGACCCAGGACGTGGTCCACGAAGGTGCGCAGCAGCAGGTAGGTGGCGGTGCGAGCGGTCGCCGCCAGGCCCAGGCTCAGCGTGGCCGCCAGGTAGATGAGATGGAAGCCGGTCATCAGCCGCCACAGGCCGACCAGGCGGTTCTCAGTGACCGCCTGGCGCAGGTCGTATTTGAGCAGTGGGACGGATGAGGCCACGGCGAACCTCCCTCGTTCTGCAAGACCATCAGCCGGGGAAGCGAAGCCGCCCAGCAAGTAGACTGGGCGGCATCTTCAGTTCGGGGCAGAGCCCACCAGGGGGCTTGCCAGGGGAGTATACCCTGGAGGGGGAGTTGTGTCAAGCAGCGATGATTCCTAACGCACGTCCCATCTTGCCGAACGCGTCGAGCACGAAGTCCAACTGCTCGTCGGTGTGGGTGGCGATGTAGGAGGTGCGCAGCAGGGCCTGGCCTTCGGGCACCGCCGGGGAGATGACCGGGTTGGTGTAGACGCCAGCCTCGAAGAGCATCTTCCATGCCTGGAAGGTCTTCAGATCCTCGCCGATGACCACCGGGACGATGGGGGTCTGGCTGTTGCCGACATTGAAGCCCATAGCGCGGAAGCCTTGCCGCATGCGTTCGCCGATGGCCATGACGCGGCGGGCCCGCTCTGGCTCCTCGATCATCACCTCCAGCGCGGCCAGGGCGGCGGCGGTGTTGGCGGGGGGGATGCTGGCGCTGAAGATGAGCGAGCGGGCGTGGTGCTGGACGTAGTGCATCACCTCAGCATCGCCGGCGACGAAACCGCCCAGGCTGGCGAAGGACTTGCTGAAGGTGCCCATGATCAGGTCCACCTGGTCGGTGACGCCGAAGTGGGCTGCCGTGCCTCGTCCGTCGCCCAGCACACCGATGGAGTGGGCATCGTCCACCATCAACCGCGCTCCATGCTTCTGGCAGACGGCGATCAGGTCGGGCAGCGGGGCGATGTCCCCGCCCATGCTGAAGACGCCATCCACCACCACCAGCCGTCCTGTCTCTTTGGGCAGGCTGGCCAGCAGCCGATCCAACGCTTCGACGTCGTTGTGCGGGAAGCGGCGCAGGGTGCCGTAGGAGAGCCGACAGCCGTCGAGGATGCTGGCGTGGTCCTCTTTGTCGGTGATGACGAAGTCCGACCGCCCCACCAGCGCCGAGATCGTGCCGACGTTGGTCTGATAGCCGGTGGAGAAGACGAGCGCGGCCTCCTTGCCCACGAACTGGGCCAGTCTGCGCTCCAGTTCCAGGTGGAGTTCCAGCGTGCCGTTGAGGAAGCGGGAGCCGGTACAACTGGTGCCGTAATGCTGCAGAGCGTCCATCGCCGCCTGGCGTACTTTGGGGTGAGTGGTCAACCCCAGGTAGTTGTTCGAACCGGCCATGATGACCTTGTGGTCGCCCACCCAGGCGATGTCCCCCTCGCTGTTGGTGAGGGGGATGAAGTAGGGGTACAGGCCCATCGCCTGCACCTCTTTTGCCTCCGTGAAGGCTGCGCACTTTGAGAACAGGTCCACGACGCCCCCTTTCGATAAGCCCGCCCTGGGGGCGGGCGATTGACGCTATTCTAAACAACACCGCGCGGCTGTCAAGGTTGCGCCTTCGAGGCTTTGAGGTGACAGGCACCTGAAAGGTGCCTGTCACCTGGTTGTTCATACCAGTTTTGTCGGGCTGGCCACTTTGTAGGACAACTGCAAGCAGTTGTCCTACAAATTTACGGCTTCGCCTCGCGGCCATGCTCCTGTAGCCCTCAGCGGCCTTCTGTGGTACAATCGGCGGCATCCATCTCGCGCAGGAGGGAGAAACGTGGACCAGACGTCCGTCGTGGAGCGCCTCTACCGCCGGGCGGTCAACGCCTGGTGCCTGTACGACTGGGGCAGTTCGGCTTTCTCTACCACCGTCGAGGCGGCAGTCCTGCCGGTCTATTTCGAGCAGGTCGTCGCTGCGGGGCTGCCGGGCAACACCGCCACGGTCTACTGGGGGTACACCAACGCCATCGCCCTGCTGATCGCGGCGGTGCTGGCTCCCATCCTGGGCAGCATCGCTGATTACACCGGCGGCAAGAAGCGGTTGCTGACGATCTTCGCCGTCATCGGCATCGTGGCGACCGCGCTGATGGTGCTGGTGGACACCGGCGACTGGCTTCTGGCTCTGGTGCTGTTCCTGCTGGGATCGGTGGGACTGGGCGCCTCCTACGTCTTCTACGACTCACTTCTGCCCCATGTGGCCCGTGCCAGGGACATTGACTACGTCTCCTCGAAGGGGTACGCCCTGGGCTACCTGGGCGGTGGCATCCTCCTGGCGGTCAACATCGCCATGATCCAGGTCATCTGGGCGGGCAGCACGCTGGGGCCGCGGCTCTCCTTCGTCACCGTCGCCATCTGGTGGGCGATCTTCACCCTGCCGCTCTTGCGTCACGTGCCGGAACCGCCGGCCAACACCGCCGGCATCGGCGTGGGGGTCAACCCGGTCGCGGCGGGCTTTCGTCGCCTGGGGCAGACCTTCCGCGAGATCCGCAAGTACCGCCAGTTGTTCTTCTTCCTCATCGCCTTCTGGCTCTACAACGACGGCATCGGCACGATCATCAAGATGGCCACCATCTACGGCTCCGAGATCGGCATCGGCATGATTGACCTGATCGGCGCGCTGCTCTTGACCCAGTTTGTCGGCATCCCCTTCTCCCTGCTGTTCGGCAAGTTCAGCGGGCGCATCGGCACCAAGCGGGCGATCATGCTCGGCCTGGGGTGGTATGCGCTCATCACCATCGCCGGGTATTTCATGAGCCAGGCCTGGCACTTCTGGGTGCTGGCGTTCATGGTGGGGATGGTGCAGGGTGGGACGCAGGCGCTCAGCCGCAGCCTGTTCGGTCTGATGGCTCCCAAGGCGCGCAGCGCCGAGTTCTTCGGCTTCTACGACGTCTCCAGCAAGTTCGCCGGCATCGCTGGCCCGGCCCTCTTCGGACTGGTGGGCCAGTTGACCGGCTCCAGCCGGCTCAGCATCATCGCGCTGATCATCTTCTTCATCGGCGGCATCCTGCTCCTGGCGCGCGTGGACGAGAAAGAGGGCATCCGCGTGGCCGAGGAGGAGAACCGCGCCGCGGAGGCGGCCTAGCGTATGTCCCTTCGCCGCACCCTGGCTATCGCTCGCAAGGAGTTCCGTCACATCCTGCGCGACCTGCGCACCTTCTTCCTGGTGACGGTCTCCCCGGCCTTTCTGCTGCTCACCCTCTCCTACATCTTCGTGATGGACCTGGGGCAGGTGAGCCTGGCGGTATGGGACCTGGACGGGAGCCGTCTGTCGCGCCAGTATGTGTCAACGCTGACCGCCGACGGTGACTTCCGCGCCGACGTGAGGGTCTCCTCCTACGCCGACCTGGAGCGGCTGCTGCTGGCGGGCCAGGTGGACGGCGGGCTGGTCATCCCGCAGGGGTTCGAGCGGGACCTCCGCGCGGGCCGGCAGGTGCAGGTGCAGGCGCTGCTGGATGGGGTGGACGCCGTCACCTGCCGGCAGACGGCCTACGCGCTGGAGCAGCGCACCACTGCCTTCGCTGCTGCCGTGCACTCCTCGTCGCTGTCGGGCGGCCTGGACCTTCGCGCCGAGGCATGGTACAACCCCACGCTGAAGTCGCTCATCAGCATGGTGCCTGGGTTGATAGCGGTGGTGTTGTGCATGCCGGCTCTGGCTCTGGCGCTTGCCCTCACGCGTGAGAAGGAGACCGGCTCCTTCGAGGGGCTGATCGTCACGCCGGTGCGCGGGCTGGAATACCTGCTGGGCAAACTGGTGGCCTACATGACCAGCGGCGCGGTCAGCCTGTTGCTGGTCTGGCTGATGGCGGTCCTCTACTTCCGCGTCCCCTTCCGGGGGCACCTGGTCACCTACCTTGCGCTGACCTCCGCGTTCCTGCTGGCAAGCATGGGCTTCAGCCTGCTCATCGCCACCTTCGTCCGCAGCCAGCAGGCGGCGATGTTCCTGGTGCTGATGGTCTTTTTCGTGCCCTCGTTCTTCGTCGCCGGGCTGATCTCGCCGGTGGACCCCACCAGCCGCTTCTCCCAGGCGGTGGCGCACGTCTTGCCCACCAGTTACCTTATCGCTGCCAGCCGTGGTGTTTTCCTGAAGGGGTTAGGGTTGGCCGATCTGCTGCTCCCTCTGGCTGTGTTATGCGGCATGGGACTGGGTGGTCTACTGGTCAGTCTGCTTCTGTTCTCCAAGCGGTTAGGATAATGGCGATGCTCCATCGTGTGCTCAACCTGGTGCGCAAAGAGGTCCTCCAGTTCGCCCGTGATCGGATGTTGACCACTTTTCTCTTTATGTTGCCCTTGTTGCAGTTGATCCTGCTGGCGCAGGCTACCGGACGGGGGATCAACAGCCTGCAGGTGGCGGTGCTCGACCTGGACCATTCCGCCGTCAGCCGCGCCCTGATCACCGAACTGGACAACCGGCGGGAGTTGGAGGTGCGCTACTTCGTGCAGAGCGAGGAAGATCTGCGGCGGTTGCTGGATCGTGGCACGGTCACCGTGGGGGTGGTCTTTCCACGGGGCCTGGCCGGCGATCTGACCAACCCTGCCGGCAACCCCCAGGTGCAGATGGTGGTGGACGGCTCGAACAGTGTGGCCGGTTCGGTCGCGTTGGGCGCCGCCAGCACCGCGCTCGGCGAGTACGCCCAGGAGCGACTCCGGGAACGCGGCCTGGCCCTGCAGTCGCCGATAGACTTGCGGGTGACCACTCGCTACAATCCTACCTACAACTTTCGCTACTTCGCCATCCCGGCGCAGGTGGGCTTCATTACCTACCAGATCACCCTGGCGGTGGCCTCCCTGGGATTGGCGCGGGAGCGGGAATTGGGCACGCTGGAGCAGCTCATCGTGGCTCCACTGAGCCGCTGGGAGATCCTGCTGGGCAAGGCCATCCCGGCGCTGATCATTGGCGCGCTGAACTTCCTCCTGATGTTGGGTGTGGCCGTGGGCTTCTTCCACGTCCCCTTGCGCGGCTCGTTTGTGCTGCTCTTCGCCGTGACGCTCCTCTTCATTGCCGCCGAGATCGGCTGGGGCGTGCTTCTCTCATCTGTGGCTCGCACGCAGCAGCAGGCGATCCTGTTCGTCTTCATCCTGGCGATGGTGGACATCACCTTCTCTGGCTACATGGTGCCGGTGCGCAACCTGCCGCAGGCGCTGCAGATGATTGCCCAGGTCGTGCCGATGTACCACTACCTGATCGCCATCCGCGCGGTGATGCTGAAGGGGGCCGGGTTGAGTGCCTTCTGGCCCCACGTGTTGGCGCTGGCAGGACTGAGCCTTGCCGTTGCTGTCATCGCCGCCAGCAGCATGCGGCGGCGCGTGGGGTGAGGTCACCCTTGGATCAAGAGCCACTGCGCCGGCCTCTTCGCGCCTTTGGTGCGCTGTTGCTCCTGGCAGCGCTGTCGTCTTGCGCGGCCCCCACGCCAACTGACCTGACCCGGGTGCCCACGCCTACCCTTCCGCCTGAGCAGTACCGGCTCTACCTGCCTGTTGCTGCCAGCGGGGTGACGCCCACGCCGACCGTCACGCCTCAGCCGCCACCTCCTGCGGGCACTCCCACACCGCTCCCGCCGGCGGTCTTCAAGCCGGGCACGGGCGTACAGGTGAACCTCTTCACCGACGATGACCCGCGTGTGCTGCGTTGGGCGCAGGGGCTCGGTGTGGAATGGGTCAAGCAGCAGATAGACTGGAACGTCTTGGAGCACGGGCCGGGGAACATCGAATGGGAACAACTCGACCGCGTCGTGGACCTGTGCAACGCGTTCAACTTCCGCCTGCTCATCGGCGTGGTCAATGCCCCGGGTTACCTGCGCCCCGATCCCAACGGCTTCGGCCCACCTGCCGACTACGCTGAGTTTGGCCGCTTCATGCAGCAACTGGCGGAGCGGTACCGGGGGCGGGTGGATGCGTATGAGCTGTGGAACGAGTCGAACCTGCAGCGGGAATGGCAGGGAGACGTGCTCGACCCGGCCCGCTTCGTGGCGCTGGTGGCGGCAGGCTCGCAGGGGGTGCGCGCCGGGGACCCCGAGGCGCTGGTCATCAGCGGCGCGCCAGCGGTCACCGGCATCAACGACGGCGTCACGGCCATAGACGACCGCGTCTACCTGCGCGGCATGCTCGAGGCAGGGGTGGCGCAGTGGGTGGACGGCATCGGCGTCCATCCCTACGGCTTCGCCAACCCGCCGGAGGCCTCCTGGCGCGACCCCGAACAGGTGGCGCCGAGCCACAACAGCCACCCCAGTTTCTTCTTCCGTGATACGCTGGAGGACTACCGCGCCCTGCTGCTGGAGTACGGTCTGGGCGACCTGCCGCTGTGGGTGACGGAGTTTGGCTGGCCGTCGGTGGAGGGGTTGGGGGAGATGGACACGACTGGCTGGGAGTACGCCCGTGACGTCTCCGAGCAGCAGCAGGCCGAGTACATCGTCCGCGCCTTCCAGATGGGACGGGGGACCGACTGGGTGGGGCCGATGTTCCTCTGGAACCTGAACATGGCCTGGGTCTGGGGGAACACGCGGCCCGACTCCGCCTACAGCCTGGTGCGGCCCGACGGTTCCTTCCGTCCAGCCTACATTGCGCTGCGGCTGGCCGGGGTGCCGTAGAAAGCGGGTGGATGCTCAATGAGCGATGGGATGACGCTACGTTGTACGCGTTGTGGGAGGGAGTATTCCTTCGACCCCTGCCGCTTCCGTTGTGACTGTGAGGGGCCGCTGGAGGTGAGCGGTGCGCCAGCCTTCGACCCGGCGCGAGTGGAGCCGGATCAGCCTGGCCTGTGGCGGTATCGCCACGCCCTGCCGCTGCAGGAGGGGACTGTTCCCATCACGCTGGGCGAGGGGACGACGCCGCTGGTGGCGGCAGAGTGGGATGGGTTGCCGGTGCTCCTCAAGTGCGAGTTCCTCAATCCCACCGGTTCATTCAAGGACCGCGGCACGGCGGTGCTGGTGAGCGCTTTGGCGGCTGCCGGGGTGACGAGGGTGGTCGAGGACTCCTCCGGCAACGCTGGAGCCAGCCTGGCCGCTTACGCTGCTCGCGCCGGCCTGCGCGCTACGGTTTACGTCCCCGCCCACGCCTCGCCGGTCAAGCAGGCACAGATTGCCGCCTACGGCGCCGAGGTGCGACCGGTGCCTGGCCCGCGCAGCGAGTCGGCCCGCGCGGTGTTGGCGGCGGTGGGGGAGACCACAGCCTACGCCAGTCACGTCTACCACCCCCTGGTCCATCACGGGATGAAGACGGCGGCGTTCGAGATCGTCGAGCAGGTGCGCCTCCTGACCGGCCGGGTGCGCGAGGCTCCTGACGCGGTGGTGTTGCCGGTGGGGCACGGGACGCTGCTGTTGGGACTGGCGCTGGGGTTCGCCGAACTGCGGGCGGCCGGGTGGATCGAGCGGCTGCCGCATCTGTTCGGCGTCCAGGCAGCGCCCTGCGCGCCGTTGGCCGTGGCCTGGGAGCGGGGGGAGGCCCAACCGCAGCCGCTGGCGGAGGGAGAGACGGTGGCCGAGGGGGTGCGCATCGCTGCGCCGTTGCGCGGGCGGGAGGTGCTGGCCGCCGTACGCGAGAGCGGTGGAGGGCTGATCGCGATGTCCGATGATGAGACGCTGGCGGCGCAGCGGCGGCTGGCGCGACAGGGCTTCTACGTCGAGCCGACCTCGGCCCTGGCGGTGGCGGCGCTCGCCTCCCTGCGCGACCGCCTGGCGGGCGTGGTGGTCGTGGTTCTGACCGGCAGCGGCTTCAAGACGCCGCTGTAGGGGATGCTGGTCGGGTCTGGCGCATCAGCGGCAGGTCGAAGCCGATCAGCACCTCGAGGGTCAACTGCGGGTTAGCGTTGCGGCGCAGGAGGTCGGCAGCGCGACGGGTGGCCTGGACCAGCGCTGCGGCGCGTGCCACGCCCAGGGCCTGTGCCTGCTGCCGCGCCCGCTCTTCCAGGTCCACGTTGGTGAGCGAGCCGGCCCCGCCTGCGGCCAGGATCATGACATCCCGCCACCATCCGCCCCACCATTCCAGTGTCTCCTGGGCTGCATCCAGGTTGGAGGCCAGTTCGGCGGCGTAGCGGAATCGTTCGACCCGATTGGCTCCCAGCAGGCGGGTCAGCTCTTCGAGTCGCTCTGTCCGTCGTTGGAGCAGCGCCGGGTCGCGCGCGGCGCGCACGGCCCAACCCAGCCGTCCGCCGCACAGGTGGGCTAGCAACCGTGCCCGTTGTGGCTCCACTTCCCACCGCTCGATGAGGGCCTGTTCCACCTGTCTGGCCGGCAGAGGGCGTAGCGGCACCATCTGACAGCGGGAGACGATGGTTGGGAGCAGCGTGTCGCTATCGGGGGCCAGGAGGAGCAGGAGGACGTAAGCGGGTGGCTCCTCCAGCGTTTTCAGCAGCGCGTTGGCGGCAGCGGGGGTGGCCTGATCGAAATTGGAGAGGATGGCGACGCGATAGCGGCCCATGGTAGGGGTGAGGGAGAGCAGCCGTTCCAGTTCTCGCACCTGCTGCACCCCCGACCGGCCGGAGGCTGTCTCCGGCGAGACGCGGTGCAGGTCGGGGTGGTTGCCGCTGGTCACCAGGCGGCAGTCATGGCAGAGGCCGCAGGGGCGCTTCTCCGCGCTCTGGCAGAGCGCGGCGCGGGCCAGGGCCAGGGCCAGGGTCTCTTTGCCCACGCCTGAGGGACCGGTGAAGAGGTAGGCGTGCGAGAGTTCGCCCTGCGCCAGCGCCCGGCGCAGCAGCCGTACCGCCCAATCGTGGCCGATGATGCCCCAATCCGTGTCTGTCACAGGATGAACTCCTGACCGGCCTTTGGCACTTCGTATTCGTACTGCCTCGCCAACACAGAGTAGCCCAGGAATCTCACCCGGTCGGCGATCTCCCTCAATGCGTTAAGCCGAACCCGTTGTGCAAACTCAGCTCTGGTCATTCTAACACTACCCCGCCAACTTGCCAAGCCGGACAAGCATGGTATAATTTCTCTCGTCCGGGCGGTTAGCTCAGATGGCCAGAGCGCCACGTTGACATCGTGGAGGTCACAGGTTCAAGTCCTGTACCGCCCATCCAGCCGGCGGGTCACCGACCTGCCGGCGTTCTTGTTCACGGAGGGGTGCCATGGCTGATGCCACGCTGCTGGCGGCGATCCTGGATAGTCTGAAGGACCCCCTGCTGTTCGCGGACACGGAGCATGTCATCCGCTACATGAACCGGGCGGCGAAGGCCTTTTACGAAGAAGGAGCGGCGCTGCTGGGCCGCTCCCTGATGGATTGCCACAACCCTGCGTCGCAGCAGATCATCCGTGAGGTGCTGGTGGCGCTGGAGGCGGGTGAGGAGGAGCGGCTGATCAGCGACACTCCCGATCACCGCGTCTACATGCGCGCCGTCCGTGACGCCGACGGGCGACTGCTGGGGTACTACGAGCGGTACGCGCCGCCGGCCTAGCGTTCGGCCTCTGCCTGCTGCTCCGCCGCCCGTTCGCTCTGGAGTTTGCGCAGGCCGTTCTCCACGACCTTCAGCGTGCGCCGCAGTTCCTCCTCCAACTGACACAGCACGTTGAAGGAGTATTCGTCGGCATCCGCCCGCATCGCGGCGACCTCCTTCTGCGTGCGCTCGCGGATGGCGGCGGCGCGCTCCTCGGCCGCGCGGACGATGGCATGTTCGTTGGCGAGGGCCTCGGCCTGCTCGCGGGCCTGCTGGAGCAACCGCTCGGCCTCCTCGCGAGCCTGAGCCACGATGCGGTCTCGCTCGCGGTTGACGCGCTGGGCACGGCGCACCTCGTCCGGCACCGAGACGCGCATCTGGTCAATCAGGGGCCACACGCGCCGTTCGTCCACCAGGCGCAGCGGACTGAACGGCAGGCGCGGCCCCTTCTTCACAGCCTCCTCCAGACGGTCAACCAGGTGCAGAATGTCCATGCGCGGCCTCCCTTCAGTGAAAGGCGAGGTCGTTCGTGCTCAGTCCCGCAATGAGACGAGCGGGATCAACCCCTCCCCCTGTTCCATCTCCCGTCGCTTTTCTGCCAGCGCAGCGACGACGTTCGGCGGCGCCATGCGGCGGACATCCCCGCCCAGCAAAGCCACCTCCTTGAGGATGCTCGAACTCAGGAAAGCGTGCTCCTGGCGGGTCATCAGGCAGACGAACTCGACCTCCGGCGCCAGTTCGCGGTTGTTCAGCGCCATCTGGTATTCCCACTCGAAGTCGCTGATCACCCGCAGGCCGCGGACGATGACCTGGGCTCCGATCTGACGGGCGAATGCAGCGGTCAGCCCGCTATAGGCGGTGACCTGCACGTTCGGCAGGTCGCGCAGGGCCTCGCGGGCCAGCGCAAGCCGCTCCTCGGTCGTGAACAGCAACGACTTGGCCGGCCGGTCGTACACGGCGACGGTCAGTTCGTCGAAGATGGCGGCAGAACGGGTAGCGATGTCCACGTGTCCCATGTGGATGGGGTCGAACGTACCGGGATAGACGGCGCGACGCATCAGCTGACCTCCCCCTCTGTCTGCCAGAGTTCTTGTACTTGACGGGCTAACAGTCGGTGCTCGGGACGAGTCAGTTCTGGGTCCTGTTCGAGCAGACGGTGGGCTGCCTGGCGCACCGTCTCCAACAGCCGCAGGTCGGTGAGCGAGGCCATCTTCAGTTCGGGGAACCCGGACTGGCGCGTGCCCAGGAACTCCCCTGGTCCGCGCAGTTCCAGGTCCTTCTGCGCCAGGAGGAAGCCGTCGTTCGTGGCCTCGACTGCGGCCAACCTCTCCTGGGCTTCCTCGGTGGCCGACTCGGCGACCAGAAGGCAGTAGGAGGGATGCTCCCCGCGACCTACGCGGCCCCGGAACTGGTGCAGTTGGGCCAGGCCAAATCGCTCCGCCCCTTCGATAAGCATCACGGTGGCGTTAGGCACATCAATGCCCACCTCGACAACCGCCGTTGCCACCAGGATGTGCAGTTCGCCGCGGGCGAAGGCGGCCATCGTCGCCTCCTTTTCATCCGCGCGCATGCGCCCATGAAGCAGACCCAGCCGCAGGTCGGGGAAAATCTCCCGCTGCAGCCGTTCGTATTCCTCTACCGCTGCTTTCGCTTCGATCTTCTCCGACTCTTCCACCAGCGGACAGATGATGAAGCCCTGACGCCCCTGTTCGACCTGATGGCGGAGGAAGGCGTAAGCGCGCTCTCGCTCGCGCGGCAGGATGAGGCGGGTGGTGATCGGCTGGCGCCCCGGCGGCATCTCGTCAATGACGGAGACATCCAGATGCCCCCAAATCGTCAACTGCAGCGAACGAGGGATGGGGGTCGCCGTCATCACCAGCAGGTGGGGTTCCTGCTGCCCTTTCTGGCGCAGGGCGGCCCGCTGGCGGACGCCGAAGCGATGCTGCTCGTCCACGACCGCCAGCGCCAGGTCGTGAAAGGTCACTCCCTCCTGGATGAGCGCCTGGGTACCCACGACGATGTCCACGCTGCCGTCGGCCAAGCCCGCGTAGATCGCCTCCCGCTCCGCGCCGGTGACACTGCCGGTGAGCAGGCGGATGGTGGGTTGGCGGCCCGGCATCTGCGCGAACAGGCGGTTGAGCGTGGCGTAGTGCTGTTCGGCCAGGATCTCGGTGGGGGCCATGAGCGCGGCCTGCGCTCCTGCCGCCACGGTCAGCGCCATCGCTGCTGCCGCCACCACGGTCTTGCCCGAGCCGACGTCCCCCTGCAGCAGGCGGTTCATCGGCGTGGCCGAGCGCATGTCGGCCACGATCTGATCCAGGGCGCGCTGCTGTGCGCCCGTGAGCACGTAGGGCAGGCTGAGCACGAAAGCCTGCAGTGTCTGGTCATCAATCGGCAGCGGACGTCCGGCGAGGGTCTGCCACAACCGACGCTGGCGCAGCAGTCCCAACTGGAAGAGCAACATCTCCGCAAAGGCCAGCCGGTACCGCGCCCGGTCGAGGGCCTCGCGGTCGTCCGGGAAATGGACCTGACGCAGGGTGGTGGCCAGGTCGAGCAGGCCATACGTCTCGCGGAAGGGGGCTGGCAGGGGGTCAGGCAGGCGGGGCGCCCAGTAGTCCACGGTGCGCTTGATCAGCGCGCGGAGCCAGCGCGGGTAGACCCCCTCGGTGAGCGGGTAGACCGGGACCAGTCGGCCGGTATGCAGCAATTCCCGGCTCACCAGTTCCCATTCCGGCGAGGTGAAGCAGAGCCGGCCCAGGTACTCTTCCACCCGGCCGCTGATGACGATGTGCCGGCCGGCCTGGATACGCTGGCCCAGGTAGGGTTGGTTGAACCAGGTGGCCTCGATCATGCCGGTGCCGTCGGAGAGCACGGCCTTGAAGAGCGACTGCCCGCCGCGCGTGGTGCGGGTGCCAGCATCCCACACCTGGGCGATGATGGTCACCTCTTCGCCGTACTCCAGCCGGTTGATGGACTTCAGTTGGGAGAAATCGTCGTACCGGCGAGGGAGGAAGTAAAGGAGGTCGCGGATGGTGTGCAGGCCCAGGCGGGCCAGCCGTTGCGCCTGGCTCTCCCCCACGCCGCGCAGGCTGGTGAGCGGGGCGTTGAGCGCTGCGGGTTCCTCCAACGGTTCCGGAGGAGGGGTGGGGGGCGTTGCAGGTGGGGCGGGTGGCGGGGTTGTGGGCCTGGCTGCCGTCGGCTGCGGAGGGGGGGCTGGCGCAGCAGGCCTGGCCCTGGCGGGCGGCGGCGTCGCCGGTGGGGCCTGCTGGAGCAGTTGCTGCAACTCCTGCAGCGCGGCGTGCCGCTCCTGCGGGCTGCTCAACCCGCTGTAGGCGCGCAGGCGCTCAGCCACGTCTTGTACCCACTCCTTTGCTGTGGGGTAGGCAGCGTCGGCTTCCGCCAACCAGGTGTCGGCGAAGCGGGCCAGCCCGCCGATGACGGCGCGATCCCGTCGCCCGCTCTCCTCTTCCAGGAGGAGAATCTTGGTCAGTTTCTCCGTTGGCGTGTTCATAGGTCTCCTCAAGCAGCGATGATGGCAGCGATGCCCAGCGCGCCGGGGCCGATGTGTGTGCCGACGATTGGCCCCACCTCGCTGGTGAGAGTCTGTTCCGGCGGGAAGATCGTGCTCAGCATATGGCGAAAGGATGCCACATCGGGAGCCTGGGTGTGTACCAGGGCCAGCCGCTCGAACCTGCCCAGCGCGGCGATCATCTCCATCAGCCGCGCCAGTCCTTTGCGACGCGTGCGGGCCATGCCTACCAGCGTCGCTTCCCCTTCGTAGAAGCCCAGTAACGGCTTGATATGCAACAGACGCGCCGCCAGCGCGCGCGGCCAGGCCAGCCGACCGCTCCGCCGCAGGTAGGTCAGCGTGTCCAGCAGCGCCAGGATACGGATGCGCGGGC
>Ga0209162_1001581_pt1 | contig 21860 bp, 19 predicted proteins | sample YNPNPMetaG_FD_187121 | JGI IMG/M metagenome (GOLD analysis project Ga0209162, IMG submission 187121) | Anoxygenic and chlorotrophic microbial mat microbial communities from Yellowstone National Park, USA - YNP NP MetaG (SPAdes) (version 2) ...
CAGGTCCAGCAGCGGCGCACGCAGGCCATACCAGGAGACGCGGTCCCAATAGTGATTAAACGCCAGGACCGACTTGAGAAACTGCCCGAACAGGATGGTCTCCAGGGGTTGGCCGGTGATCTCCACCTCCCGTTCCAGCCAGCCGCTCTGGATGATCCCCACCGCATTGAGGCGGGCATTAAAGTCGTCCGGGTGCTGCACAGCCAGGAGCAAGAGTGGGGCCGCGGCGACCAGGAAACCCGCCGCCAGCAGCACCAGATGGCGCCAGGGCACACGCCAGCCGGGTTGAGTGACCAGGGCCAGGATCAGCACGGCGATGAGGGTGATCGACACCAGCCGGGCCCCGGCATAAAAATACAGCCCCAGGCCAGCCACCAGGCCGCTCAAAGCAAAGGCTATGGCGTGGTTACTGTGCAGTCCCCAGACCAACGTCGCCAGCGCAGCCGTCAGGAACAGGGCATCGGCCACCTGGTTGGACCCCAGCCGGCTGTAGTGGATGTGATAGTGATACGTGGTCAGAAAAGCCGTGGCAACTAACGCCGTGCGCCGGTCGAACAACTGCCGGGTCAATGCGTACAGGATGGGGAGCGTGGCCGTGCCCACTACCGCCCACAGGATACGCAGCCCGAACATCGTATTGCCCCACAGCCCCACAGTCACGGCCTGGAGCAGGAACGACATGGTGGGGACACCCAGCCAGCCGGTGACGAACATGTTCTGAAGCCGGCCGTCCAGGAAACGCAGTGCTTCCAGTCCTTGCGACCCCTCGTCGCCGCCCAGGGTAGCCGGGATGGTCTCCAGGGCCACAGCGCGCAGAACCAGGCCGGCCAGGGTCAATCCGGCCAGGGCCAGCCACCTGGTGCCTGGGACGCGCAGCCGGGCCAGCATCAGTACATAGAAAAAGTTGCTCAAAGCGGGTCTGCCAGGCCCACCCAGTCCGGCCTGCCTGCCACCCAGTCCGGCCTGGGCCGGGGGTCGCAGACGTGGGGCCGGGGGCCTGACTGGGTGACCCCGCCGCTTCGCGCTCGGCGGTCGCAGACCGCCGAGGAGCACGAATTTCCATCTACTGAGACCGCCGAGGAGCACGAATTTCCATCTACTGAGTATCTTCCCCGGCGATGGCCACTGCCTCCATCCGTGCTCCGGATCGGCTTCGGCCACCAGAGCAGCCAGCACCAGCAGGGCCAGACTCGTGCCCCACAGGGTAAAGACATCCCAGCACGGCGAATCACGGTGGCGCCCCTGAAGCAGCCACAGGGCCATGAGCGCGATCAGCAGCGCCAGGCCCATGATGAACCAGGCGACCGGAGGGAAACGACTCCCGGCTTCTGATAACGGTTGTTCCGGCGGCTCCAGTGTCTCCGCGCGACACACTAGCGCGAACAGGCCCAGCCCGGCCAGGGCCAATAACACCACGCCCAGGGCCAGGTCATCGTCATGGGGCGGGATCAGCACGTGCTGACCCAGCAACGCCAGGGCAATGGTCAGCAACCAGAGGATCCGGCCTTCCCAGCGGAATGCGCGCGTAGCGTGCGGATTGAGGGTTGCGGAATGTGAAGTGCCAGTCGGACTGAAAGCCAAATGGTTGACGGTTGACGTTTCACGCCTCACGTTTCACGCCTTAGTTTCGCGCTGGCAGACGAAGAAGATGTCCAAACCCTCCGTGGGAGGGGCTTCCCGGTAGTAGCGTCGCAACCACCATGCTGTGGGGGCCAGGCTCCAACGCCACGGGGCGATGATCCAGCGGCCGGTCAGCCGTTTATACAGCAGCGTGGGCGCGCCCAGATAGTGCCACAATTCAAAGGCCCGCGCCGCTGCCGGTGAGAGGTAATACTGCCAGTGCTCCACGCGCAGGCCGGCGGCCTGGAACCGGGCGATCCAGGTGGCCGGGTCATCGCAGTGGTGATGCACTGAGAGGCGGTTGAACCATTCCCCGTAGCGGCGGGCCAGGCCGGGCAGCCGCAGGCGCTGAAACAGGGTGGGCCAGAACAGGTACGCCGGGAAATGCGCGCTGACGACTGTGCAGATGAACATCCCGCCGGGCCGAAGGACCCGGTGCACCTCGGCCAGCACCGGGGCCACCTGAGGGATGTGCTCCAGCACGCAGTTGCTCATCACCGTGGCAAAAGAGCCATCAGGGAACGGGAGTCGATCACCCCGGGCCTGGGCCAGGGTGGAGTAACAGCCCCGGGCGCGGGCCTCGCGCAAGGGCGACCAGGCCGGGTCAATGCCGGCCCGCACCGGCCCCGGCAGGGCCACCGAGGCAAAATGTCCATCGCCGCAGCCGAGGTCCAAGATGGGGGCTGGCAGGTCCACCGAGGCCAATAAACGGGCTTCCGTGGCCCGGATCAAGGCCCGAAAGGCCGGCAGGGCCTGGAGATGTTGCATGAACAGGTCGTCAGGGTAGCCCAACACAGGATGTCGTAACTGCCTGCCCTCCCGCAAGTTTGGGTGTAATCTCTGCATGGGAGTGGAGCTACTCGTCCTCTTGCCAGTCACTTTAACGCCTGGTGTGAGATATGGCGGTCACCTGAGGGGCGTAAACCACCGGCAATTCACACCAAGCGTTTCAGTTGCCTTTGGCGCGCTCTGCTGACTCCAGGGCGGCGGTTGGGGGTCGCACGGCCTCGCCAGCACTCAGGCGGTGTGGACCGGGACTGAGCACATCGGCAAACAGTCGCTCATACTCGGACCGGGTATGGTCCAGGCGAAACCGGCCGGCGATCTCGTCATAGGGCCGCACGTAGCGAGCCTTGTTGCGGATCACGCGCACCACCGCCTGGGCCAGGGCCCCCGGGTCGGCGATGGGCACGATCTCGCCCATGCCGGTCATGCGTATCGGCTCTCGGACCCCGGGCAGGTTGGAGGCCACCACCGGTGTGCCACAGAGCATCGCCTCCACCTGCACCAGCCCAAAGCTCTCGGTAGAGTTCACCGATGGCACGGTGAGCACGTCGCAGAGGGTGAAAAAGTTCGCCATCTCCGCTGGTGGGATAACACCCAGGAAAGTCAGGTGGTCCTGCCAGCGTTGGATGCGCGGCTGGCAGTCTTGCCAGACCCGCTCGCACATCACGTCCTCATATTGTCCGGCAAAGGCGACGTGGAGGTCCGGTAGTTCCTGCAACATCAGCGGCACGGCGTCCAGGAGATGCTCCACCCCTTTCTCGGCCGCAAAGCGGGCGGCGAATCCCACGATGGGCCGGCCATCGGCCGGGATACGTTGCCGCATGAGGGCCAGGCCCTCCGCTGTGGCCGGGGGTAGCTCGATGGGCGGCGGGATCACCCGCACCTTGTGCCGGAACCGCCGCAGGAACGGCGAATGGTTAGCGAAATCATGGGTATAGGCCACGATGGCGTCTGCCAGCGCCCCGCCGATGTTATTCATCACGGCCACTACCCGGTCCACGATGCGGTTGAACAGGCCGGGTGGCAGTTCCAGGTCGCAGTGATAGGTGAGGACCATGGGCCGGCGCGCCAGCCTGCACAACAGACCCAGCAGGCCAGCCTCGAACTGCGGTAGATGGATGCTCACCACGTCGTGCTGGCGGATGAGCCGCAACGCGGTCCACCAGAAGGTAGGCATGATCACGCCTTTGCTGATGCGGAACAGCACCGGCACCCGGATCACGGTGACGCCGTCTATCTCCTCCTGGTGAGGGAGAGTTCTCTCATAATGGCTGGTGAGCACAGTGACGCGATGGCCCTGGGCGGCCAGGGCCTTGCCCAGACGCTGCACATACAGCGTCAACCCACTGACGTGAGGACGATAATAGGTTAGAACAAGCAGGACCTTCATTCATCCCTCTGTTGTAACTGCCTACCCACGCCGACTGAAGTCGCTCACCTGGCCTTCGGCCAGCGGTTGGCCTGCGCCGACCCCTCAGCCCCCCTCCCCCCAATATAGGGAGGGAGTTTGGGAGAGGGGAGGCGGTAGGGGGAGAGGGACTGCTGCCCTCGCAACAAAAGCCCAGGTCTGGCGCGCGCAGGCAGCGCATAGGTCTCCCTCGAAAATAGCCCCCCGGCCTGGCTCGCGGCGGCGACCACCGGGAGTGTAACCCGCCGTGCGAAGACGCGGGGTCGCAGACCCCGCGCGAGCACACCGGCGTATTTTCGTGCCACGGGGTGCGCCCCGCGCGTGCGAGTCTCCTCACGATTTTCGTGTCACGGGGTACGCCCCGCGCGTGGGAGACTCCCTACTCAGAAACTTGTCACCCTGAGCGAAGCGAAGGGTCTCATTCGCTTCGCTCACTGCAAACGAGATGCTTCGGCGCACACCTGCCCGTGCGGGCGGTGCACGGGAAAAACGCGCCTCAGCATGACAGTTTCTGGGCTGGCTGGGCAACTCGAAAATAGCCACTGGCTTTACTGCTCGCGGTGGGGTTTCAAATCCCGCACGAGCTTGCGCGCACCCACGCTCGGCGTGGGTGCGAAACGCCGGGTCGCGCGGTCAGGGCCGTCTCCGTGACCACGCGGAGCGTGGGCACGAGGCAAGGGGTGGCACACCCCGCGCGAGCATAAGATAGCCGCCGGCGCGGGGTTTCAAACCCCGCGCGAGCAAGGGGCGCGGTCGCCCCGGGCCGGGACAGGTCCTGCCCCCACGAGCGCCATTTTCATTATACGTGATCCCGGCCTGCTTGTCTACCCGGCCAGGAGATGACGATAGAGGGCCTCGGTCTCCGGGGCTGGGGCGATGTTCAGGTCTTGCCGGAGGATGCGCTGACACTCCTGGAATTGCTGCACCGCCTCGGCGCGGCGACCGGCCCGGGCATACAGCTCCATCAGCCGCCGGTGGATCTCCTCGCGGTAGGGGTCCCGGGCCAGGATCGCCTGGTAATGGCGTAGACCGGCTTCCAGCTCGCCCCGCTCCACGCAGCGACCGGCCAGGCGGGCCAGCAGGGCCAGGTAGACCTCCCGTAGACGCTCGCGCTCCACGATGGGCCAGTCCTCATAGGGGTCTTCGGCCAGATAGTCACCGCCGTAGAGGGCCAGGGCCTCTGTCCAGGCGGCCTCATCGTCGCTTCGCGCCAGGGCCAGAAAGACCTCGGCATCCAGCCAGTGCTGGCAATGGCGATTGAACCAGTATAGCCCTTCCTGGGAGTGCAGGTAGTGAGAGCCGGCCCCGGCATAGAGATAAGGCTCCAGCACCCGGCGCAGGGCCGAGAGGGTGACATTAAAGTTGTTCCTCCTGGGGCAGGTCCGGCCAGAGAGCTTCCAGGATCTCGTCGCGGGGCACGCGACGGTGGCGATTGGTGATCAGAAACTTGAACAGGCCTTTGACTTTGGCCCGTTTCCATTCATCATCGCCGATCAGGTGCTCGCCGCGATAGACGGCGAAGGTGCCCAGGGTGATGATGCGCAGGAGGGGCTTGGGGGCGGCGGCGATACGGGTCAGAGCCTCCTGGACGGCCTGGCGCACGGTCGGGACCGGGTCCTGGCGGGCCTGGGCCAGAGTCGGCAAGGCTCGTTCATCGGCTACCTGGCCCAGAGTCTCCGCAGCCTGAAGACGCACGGCCGGGTCGGGGTCGTCCAGGAGCGTGATGAGGTCGTTCAAAGCCTCCGGGCCAAGTTTGACCAGGAGCCGGGCACGCCGCAGAAGGGGCTGATTCAGTACTGGTGGGCTAAGCCTGGTACTTATGGGGACTGGCAATTCGGACATAGACTCAGCAACAGTTACTCCAGGTCTTGATGTGAGCCAGAAGGTCCTCCAGGACGGTGGACCGGTCGGCCGGGAACCACCGGATGCGCGGGTCATCGGGTTTGAACCAGTTGCGCTGATGGCGCACCAGGCGCCGGGTCTCACGCTTGATGAGCCGAATGGCCTCCGGCAGGGAGACCTGGCCCCGCAGGTAATACCCGATCTGCCGATAGCCCAGCCCGCTCATGGCCGGCAGGTCCAGGGTATACCCCTGGTCCAGCAGTCCCCGCACCTCATCTACCAGGCCCCGGGCGATCATACCTTCGATCCGGGCATCAATCCGCGCGTAGAGGACCGTTCGAGGGAGGGTCAGGCCCAGGATAAGGGTGTTGTAACGAGGTTGCCGGTCTTGCCCGGCGGAGATGGGCTGGCCGGTCCGCTCATAGACCTCTAACGCCCGCACCACGCGCCGCACGTTGCGCGCATCTATGCGGGCCGCGGCCACCGGGTCCACCTGGGCCAGGCGGGTGTGGAGAGCCTGGGCCCCGTGGGCCTGGGCTTCGGCGAAGAGCCGGGCGCGCAGGGCCGGGTCCGGCCCGACGCGGGGAACAGTCCACCCTTCCACCACAGCCCAGACATACTGGCCGGTTCCGCCCACCAGGAGGGGGAGCCGCCCCCGGACCGCGATCCCGGCTATGGCTGCCTGGGCCAGTTCCTGGTACATGGCCAGGCTGAAGGGGGCAGCCGGGTCCACCACATCAATCAGGTGATGGGGGACCCGCAGCCGGTCGGCCAGAGAAGGCTTATCCGTGCCGATGTCCAGGCCCCGGTAGACCAGCCGGCTATCGGCGGAGACGATCTCGCCATCCAGGGCTTCGGCCAGTCGCAAGGCCAGGGCGGTCTTGCCCACCGCCGTGGGGCCAACCAGGACGAGCAGCCGGGGACGCGCCCCTGCCAGAGTATCCCCATCTTCAGTACACTCCAAGCTCCTGTAACCGGTCATCATCTATCCCAAAGTGGTGGGCCAACTCATGCCTGAGGACGTGGTTGACCATGGCCCGGACCTGGCTCACCGTGCGGCAGCGCAGTTCGATCGGCCCCTGGTAGATGCTGATCTTGTCTGGCAGCACCAGGCTGTAGCCAGAGGTGCGCTGGATTTGGGGCACGCCGTGGTAAAAGCCCAACAGGTCGGCCGGGGAATGCACGCCGGCCAGCCGCAGGGTATGGCGGTCTGGCCAGTCCTCCACCACCACCTCCACGTTATCGAGGTGCTCACGAAAGACTCCTGGGAGATCGTCCAGGGCCTCGACGACCAGGCGTTCAAAGACCGTGCGGTTCATGGGTTGACCTATCGTTGGCGCAGGCGTTCCACCACATCGCGTAGCCGGTCTAACTGGCGCGTCCACAGCCGGCCCAATAATCCGTACACCCAGAACCCGATCCCCACCGAGGCCAGCACCACATTCAGCAGGAAGATGGCCCCGCCGGTGATAAAGAGCAGGGCATCGTCGGCGGCCGTGACGCTGAGGTAGCGCAGCCACAAGGCCAGCAGCCCGCCGATGAGAAAGATGAGCCCGGCCGCCCCGGCAAAGGCCACATAGCCTCGCCGCACCCAGTGGGTGACGATGTCCGGTCGGGGCGAAGCGGGTTTCTCAGCAGCGGTCGGCGGCGAATCGGGCACGGCCCGGTGCAGGTAGTGCCGGCGGGGGGGAAACAGCCGGGCCAGGTTGCCAGCCGGATCGCCGGGCGATAGGCCCAGGTCTGTCAGGCACGCTACCGTCGTCTCGTAGCCCCGCTGGATCAGCCAGTCCGCTGCCGCCACATCAAAGAGGCCCACGTTCTCGATGGCCGGGTCTATGGTGACAACGCTCGCCCCTACCACATCCACGTCGTTCTGGTCGGCGTCGAACTGGTCCCGGGCAACGATGTTCAACAGCCGGCCGATGATCTCCGGCACCCCGATCTCCGTCACGTCCTCCGGACGCAACGGGTTAAGGCTGAGGTTCACCCCGATGACGCGCTGCGCGCCGACCACCTTCACAGCCACGGTGATGGGATAATTTTCGCGCGCCCCGCCGTCAATGTAGCGCTCCGGGCCGGTGGGACGGCCCGGCAGGGTCTTGCACGCGCAGGTGGGCTGGTCGGTCGCCCGGGGGCAGGCATAGGGCACAAAGACCGTGGGCAACCCAAAGCTGCACCGCACCGCCTCGGCGATGGATAGCTGGTCGCACAGGCGCATCCCGGCGCAGAGGTGGTCGGGATGGGCCGCCAATGTTCCCGGCGGACAGAACACGGTCTGTACGCCATCTCCCAGGTTCACGGCTACGGCGTAAAAGTCCTTCACCCGTTTGCGCCGCCGTACTTCCGGCTTCAGGGCCGCATAGTCGCGGAAGCGTTTCACGTGACGCAGATGGCGTTCCAGGACCGCCTGCAACCGGTCGCCCAGGAGATAACCATCGAACTTGCGGTAGTTCAGAGTGGCAATGGCCTCGCCCAGGCCGGCATAGTTGGGGTCCAGAAACTCATTGATGCCGGCCTGCATCAGGGCCAGGGCCGTCTGCCGCATCTCTGCCGGGGTCATGCCGGCCGCATAGACGGCCCCAAAGAAGGCCCCGGCGCTGCTGCCTACTACCGCATCCGGTACAATACCATACTCCTCCAGGGCCTGGATCACGCCGATATGCGCGGCCCCGGCCGTACCACCGCCGGATAGGACCAGTGCTACTCGTTCCTCTGCCATTTTCTCCCCTTGTAACTACCTGCCCTCCCGCAGGCTTCGCCGTGAGCTCAGCCGAACGGTTTGGGCGCACTAACCTGCGGGAGGGTTCAGGGTAGGCAGTTACCTCGCCTTGCCGTGTAGAATCCCGCTTTTTGCCCCAAGAGAAGCAACCGCATCGCCCGGGCGCCGGCCTCGGCCAGCAACGACGCCGCATTGGTCATGGCCTCCTCCAGGCTCATGGGCCGCACCGGGATGCTGAGCACAGCGTCAATCCCGTGGGCATAGACGATGTCATAGTCGTCGCTGGTCCCACCGACGATGGCCAGGACAGGCACTCCCTCGGCCTGGGCAGCCCGGGCCACGCCCAGAGGTGTCTTGCCGGCGATGGTCTGGCCGTCCAGGCGGCCCTCGCCGGTGATGACCAGGTGGGCGCCCCGGATGCGCTCGCGCAGGCGAGTGGCCTCGACGACGATCTCGATGCCGGGGCGGAGCCGGGCTTTTAGAAACGCCAGCAGGCCGGCCCCCAGTCCCCCGGCAGCCCCGGCCCCCGGCACATCCCCCACGGCCCGGCCCAGATCGGCGGCGATCACAGCGGCATAGTGGGCCAGGGCCTGGTCCAGGTCCTCCACCATCTCCGGCGTGGCCCCCTTCTGCGGGCCATAGACGCGCGCCGCGCCGCGTGGGCCGGTGAGGGGATTGTCCACGTCGCAGGCCACCACCACCTCGGCCTGGGCCAGGCGCGGGTCCAGGCCCCTCGCGTCCACGTGGGCCAGGCGCCGCAGTTCCCCGCCCCCCGGCCCGATCTCGCGGCCCTCGTCGTCCAGCAGGTGGGCGCCCAGGGCCTGAGCCATGCCGGCCCCCCCATCCACCGTGGCACTGCCCCCAAGGCCCACGATGAGCCGCCGGGCGCCCCGGTCCAGAGCCGCACGGATCAGCTCGCCGGTGCCCCTGGTGGTCGTGAGCAGGGGATTGCGTTGCTCTGGGGGCACCAAAGTCAGGCCGCTGGCGGCAGCCATCTCGATGACCGCCGTCTCACCGTCGCCCAGCAGCCCCAAGAAGGCCAACACCGGCGTCCCCAACGGGCCGGTGACCGTCACCGGGACAATCTGCCCGCCGGTGGATTCCACCACCGCCTGCACCGTCCCCTCACCGCCATCGGCCATGGGCACGATAACGATCTCCGCCGCCGGGAACACCCGGCGCACCCCCTGAGCGATAGCCTGGGCCACCCCCCCGGCCGACAGACTACCCTTGAAGGAATCCGGGGCGATGACGATGCGCATAACTATCGTCTCTTCTTGCCGCAGCAGTTCTTGTATTTACGCCCGCTACCGCAGGGGCACAGGTCATCGGGTTTTATCTGGTCACCGGTCCGTGCGGTGCGCCCTGAGACAGTGGGCAGCGGGATCGGTCGAAAGGCAGTTGGGGCCGGCTCCTCTTCCTCCTCTTCCTCCTCTTCCCACCAGTCTGTGTCGGCCAGCTCGCTCCCTTCCCGCCAGGCGTCTGCCAACGTGGTCGCCGCCATGTTCAGCCCGGCATAGAAGATGATCCCGCCGGCCACACCCAGGATGACCAGGGCTGCCTCCACCAGGCGTATCGGGAATACCAGGGTCAACACCCAGGCCAGGCCCAGGACCAACGCGGCGATCACCGCTGCCGCGACAACGACGATCAAGATCAAGACCACGAATAACAGTAAGGTGCTCAAAAGCGCGCGTAACATTAGACCTCCTCGTAAATATATTCGCTCCAGGGGGACAACAGCCCCCGTCATGCGCTGCGCGGCGGCACATCCCCGCCCCCGACGTGCCCATACGGAGCGTGGGCACGAGTTTCTACCGTTTTTTACTCCCGATGATCGGCCCGCCGCAACTGATCCTTGTCAAAGGCGTGAGGTATCAGCTCGCCCAGCGCAAATATCGTATAGCTGCCATCAGGGCGAGCTACGATGACCTGCTCTACGGCGAACTCCACCAGCACTTGCCGGCAGGCCCCGCAAGGTGTGACCCCGGTCTCCGAGACCACGGCGAGGGCCACGAAATCGCGGCACCCTTCGGAGATGGCCTTGAAAACGGCCACCCGCTCGGCACAGACGGTCAGCCCATAGCTGGCGTTCTCCACATTGCAGCCGGTGAACACCCGCCCATCGCGGGCAAGCAGCGCCGCGCCCACGGCAAAGTCTGAGTATGGGGCATAAGCCCGCCGACGAGCGTCCCGGGCCTGGGCAATGAGGTCTTTCATGACGTCGGCCCCCTGAGTTCTTCAGCCGGTGGCGCTGGCGTCCTCCTGGTGACCCGGACGCGCTTGATCCGGCGGCCGGCCAGAGATAACACCGTGATCACCGCCTCGTCCAACTCCACCTTGTCCCCCACGTCTGGCACCCGGCCCAGGTGACTGTAGATCAACCCCCCAAGGCTATCCACATCCTCGGCTTGCAGGTTCAGCCCCATGAGCCGGTTCACGTCATCCAGGTCCACCCGGGCGTTAAAGATGCCCTCTCGCTCGCTCACCTTCTCCACCAACACCTCCTCCGCCCAATCATATTCGTCCCGGATCTCGCCGACGATCTCTTCCACCAGGTCCTCGATGGTCACCACGCCGGCCGTGCCGCCGTACTCGTCCACCACCACGGCCATATGGACCTTGTTCCGCTGCATCTCGCGCAAGAGGTCATCCACTTTCTTGGTCTCTGGCACAAAGTAGGCCGGGCGCACCAGATCACCCACGCAGCCCGTGAGGCCGCCTTCTCGTACCTGCCGGAGCAGGTCTTTGGCGTAAAACACCCCTATCACATTATCTATATTCTCTCGATAGACCGGGATCCGCGAGAACCCGACCTGGACGATGACATCCAACGCCTGAACCAGGGGCAAATCCGCGCCCACGGCCACCACGTCAATGCGTGGCACCATCACCTCGCGTACCAGGGTATCACCAAACTTGAACACGCTGTAGATCATCTCTTTCTCGTCGCTCTCCAGCACCCCCTCCTCCTCGCCGGCGTCCACCAGGGTCTTGATCTCGTCGGTGGTAATGAAGGGCAGTGCACTCTGCCGCCGCACTCCCAACGGCCTGGTGACAGCATCGGTAGCCAGGGTAAGGAATTGAACGAGGGGATAGGCGATCCACGAAAGGACATACACCGGCCAGGCCGAGATATACGCGAGCCGCTCAGGATAGTGCAACGCAACAGCTTTGGGCGCCAGCTCACCCAAAATGAGCATGACCAGCGAGAGCAGCACCGTCACCGTGACCACGGCCAGCGGCTCGGCGAACTCATCGGCGTAGGGCGCCGGGATAACCAGGACGAACAAGTCGTGAAAGACGTGCGCCAGGTTGATGGCGGCCGAGGCCGAAGCCAGAAACCCGGCCATCGTCACCCCGATCTGGATGGTGGCCAGGAGCCGGCTCGAGTTCTCCGCCAGGTGGAGGATCAGGGCCGCCGTGCGGTCGTCCTCCTCAGCGGCCCCCTTCAGGCGCAGCTTGTTGACCGAGACGATGGCGATCTCGGCCGAGGCAAAGAACCCATTGACCAGGATCAAGATCGCCAGGAGCACAAGTTCGCCCAGGCCCGTACCGTCCAACGTGCTGATTACCCCTTCTGTGCGTCAAACATCAGGCATCAAATTACGAATGACGTTTTACGTTTTACATTTTACGTTTTACTTTTTACGTTTGACGTTTCACTTTTCACTCGCGCCGGCACCCCGTAAGCCACCGCGCCGTCCGGTACGTCATGGGTCACCACAGAACCGGCCCCGATCTTGGCCCCCTTGCCCACGCGCACCGGCGCCACCAGCATGGTGTCGCTGCCGATAAACGCGCCTTCTCCGATCTCGGTGGTATGCTTGCGCTGCCCGTCGTAGTTACAGGTGATGGTGCCGGCCCCGATGTTGGCCCCCGGTCCAACCTCGGCATCACCCACGTAGCTAAAATGCCCCATCTTGACGCCCCGGCCCAGGCGCGAACGCTTGACCTCGCCAAAGTTGCCGATGTGGACGCCGGCCTCCAGGTACGCGCCAGCCCGCAGGTGGGAGAATGGCCCCACATCCACGCCAGCCTCCAGAACGCACTCCTCCAGCACCGAGTACTGGACAACACAGCCATCACCCAGGGTCGCGTCCACGATGCGCATCCCCGGCCCGATCTGACACCCTTCGCCGATGCGTGTGCGGCCCGCCAGGATCGTCCACGGGTAGATCACCGTGTCTGCGCCGATCTCTACCGCGTCGTCAATGAACGTGGAGGCTGGATCGAGGATGGTGACGCCGTTGAGCATGTGTCGTTCACAGATGCGTTGCCGCACCACGGCCTCGGCCTGGGCCAGGTGGACGCGGGTGTTGATACCCAGCACCTCATCCCGGTCGGTGATGGGTAACGCCTCCACTGGCAGGCCCTGGGCCACTGCCAGACCCACCATGTCAGTGAGATAGTATTCCCCTTTGGGGCTGACCGACAGTTGCGGCAGGTGCGCCCAGAGCCACGACGCCCGGAAACAGTAGATGCCGCAGTTCAGCTCCCGGATGGCGAGCTGCTCCTTGGTGGCGTGGGTCTCCTCGACGATGCCCAGCACCTGGCCGGCCCCATTGCGCAGGATGCGCCCGAAACCCTGGGGGTCATCCGAGACCACGGTAAGGAGGGTGATGGCCGCCCCGCCCTCATGGTGTCGCTCCACCAGACGCCGCAGCGTCTCCGCCCGCAGCAGGGGCATGTCGCCATAGAGCACCAGCACGGTATCACACTGTCCCTCCAGCACCGGCCGGGCCTGGAGGACGGCGTGGCCGGTGCCCAGTTGCGGCTCCTGCACCACGCCGGTGACCCCCTCGCCGACAACCGCGCGCACGGCCTCAGCCCGATAACCCAAAACGACCACGAGCTGGTCAGCCCCGATCTGGCGGGTCGCCTCCAGCACGTGGGTGATCAGGGGCCGGCCGGCCAGGGGGTGCAGCACCTTCGGCAACTTGCTCTTCATGCGGACGCCCTGACCGGCGGCCAGGACTACGGCGGCCAGACGCATATTCCCTCCCATACGAAAAAGCACGCGCGCCAGATCCCAGACCTGCCAGTCTGTCATTGCGTCGCGTGCCTGAGCATTCGGAATCGTTCACCCCGGGGTGTGCCCAGCGTGCCATTGGCTGGGGGACGAGGATTCGAACCTCGGCGCCGGGATCCAAAATCCCGTGTCCTACCGCTAGACGATCCCCCAGCGCAGGCCAATAGTACCCCATCCGGGCCTGCGTGTCAAGGGCAAATCTGCTGCGTAATGCGTAAAACGTAATGCGTAAAACGTAATGCGTAATTGTCTCGCTCGCGCTATTAAGTTTTACGTTTCACGTTTCACTTCTTACGTGGTTATCTCCTGGCCCAGACCACGTTCTTTGGCCATCCGGTAGACCCGACTCGCCACGGACACGTCCTGGATAGCCAGGCCCTCGCTCTTGAACAGGGTGATCTCAGCCGGGCTGGTGCGACCAGGGATCTGCCCTACTACCACGGAACCCAATTCCCCAGCGATGTGATCGGCGGTGATGGCCCCCTCGCGGATGGGGATGATCAGGTCACCGGCCTCTGCCAGGGCCGCGCCGCGCAGGTCCACGATGACCCGGGACCGCAGGATGATGGTGGTATCCAGCTCGCGCATGTTCGGCGCGTGGGAGCCGATGCCGTTGATATGCGTGCCAGGGGCCACCCAGTTCCCGTCAAAGACGGGCGTGGCGGCACTGGTGGCCGTGGCGATGATGTCACAGCCCTCCACGGCGGCCCGGGGGTCATCCACCGACTTCACCGGGAAGCCCAGTTGCGCGCTCATCTCGGCGGCGAACCGCTCCCGCGCCTCCGGCATCACATCATAGACCACCGCCCGCTCCAAAGGCCGCGCCTCGGCCAGAGCCATGAGTTGCGTGCGTGCCTGAACCCCGGCCCCAAAGATGCCAGCCACGCGCGCATCCGGCCGGGCCATATACTGGGTCGCCACGCCAGAGACCGCCCCGGTGCGCATGGCGGTGATGAACCCGCCATCCATGATGGCGATCACCTCGCCGGTGGCCGGGTCGTTGAGCAAGATCGTACCCAGCACGGTGGGCTTGCCGTACTTCTGCGGGTTGTCCGGATAGACCGAGACCACCTTCATGCCCAAGGCCCCCATCCCGCCGATGAGAGCCGGCATGAACAACACCGTGCCATGGTGCTCCGGCACGCGGATGACCGGTCGTTGCGGCATCTCCACCGTGCCCAGGGCCAGTTGGCGGAAGGCCTCTTCCACCGCCTCCATCGCGTCCTTCATGGTCAGGAACGATTGGATGTCTGCACGAGTGAGTAATAGAGCCATGCTGCCTCCATATTGGAATTTGGAACGTGATGCGTCAAACATCAGTCGTCATTTGACGCCTGCCGTTTGACGCCTGACATTTTACGCCAACTCTCGCAGGATGCCCCGGAGCAGGGCCTGGAACCGGGGCTTGACGGCTGCGGCAGTCGCCAGCACTTCCTCGTGATCCGCCTTCTCTGCCCCGACGGCGATGTTGGTGATGCAAGAGATGCCCAGCACCCGCATCCCCCCGTGGCGGGCCACGATCACCTCTGGCACGGTGGACATCCCCACGGCGCTGGCTCCGATGCCGACAAGGAAGGCGATCTCGGCCGGGGTCTCGAAACAGGGGCCGGCGTTCATCACATACACCCCTTCGCGCAACGTCAGACCTTGCTCCCGGGCCACCCGGTGCGCAAGGACCCGCAAGTCCGCATCATACGCCCCCCGCATATCCAGGAAGCGGGGCCCCAGGGTCTCGTCGTTAGGACCGACGAGCGGGCTATGGCCGGCCATACCCGGCAGGTTGATATGATCCGTGATGAGCATCAGGTCCCCGGCCTGCCAGGAGGCATTCAGCCCGCCGGCCGCATTCGTCACGATGAGCGTGTGGACTCCCAACGCGCGCATCACACGCACCGGGAAGGTGGTGGCGGCCATAGAATAGCCCTCGTAAAAGTGCAGCCGGCCGCGCATGGTCATCACCGTGATGCCCTCCACCTGCCCGATCACCAGCTCGCCGACATGTCCTTCCGCCGTGGCAAGGGGATAGTGGGGAATGTCCCGGTACGGGATCATGACCGGTTGCTCTATGGCATCCGCCAGGTCGCCCAGGCCAGAGCCGAGGATCAGTCCCACCGTGGGCTGTAGCGCCGTGCGTCGTCGGATGGCAGCAATGGCGGCCTCCAACTGGTCGCGGGTTACAGTAGCGGTCATCTTCTCTCATCCTCTCCCGCTGGGCGGTACATGCTACAGGCGAGCCAGCAACTCGGCCTTTTTCGCCTCAAACTCTTCCGGGGTGATGATGCCCTTGTCGCGCAATTCGGCCAGCTCGGCGATGAGGTCCGGCACGCTGGGTTGTTCTGGCGGTGACGGCGGAACGGCGGCCGCTGGGCCTGCCGGCTCTTCCGGCGGCAGCGCACGCGCCGCACGCCGCTCGAAGCGGTCCAGTTCGCCCAGTTTCTCCTTCTGGTCCAGGATCGTGGTCTTGAAGACCACCGGCCGGGACAATCGCCGGAGCGGATTTTTACCGATCTCGCTGGCCGTAAGGATGACCAGATCGCCATAGCCCAACAGCCGCCCCATGACCGACTGGGTCATGCTGATGTCGTTGACCTTCTCCAGCGAAGAGTCCAGGACGTTCTTGTTAAAGATGCCCTCCACGTGGATGACCCGGTGGGTGGTGACGAGGTAGCGGCGATTGTTCCAGACCAAAAAACCCCAGAACAACCAAAAACCGGGATACAGGCCCACCAGCATGAGCAGGATGCCGAGGACAAAGCCCAGGGGCGGGAAGGGGAGCAACAACAATACCCCCACAATGAGTAGAAAGGCGAGGATCAAGATGTCTGCCAGGCTTTTTTTGAGGAACGTACCCCACGGATCGCCAGCCAGAAAGTTCAGGATGAGTTTGATGATGGGGATCACAGCCACGACGAGCATCGCCAGGCCCACGACCGTGCTGACGGGAACCCCAATAGCAGACAGGCCGATGACAGCCAGACCCCCGATCTCCAGGATACCGCATAGCACCAGATTACCAGCCGTCTGAGCGGCCAGCACTAACCAGTGCTGCCGGGTGCTAAAGATGATCTCCTCATTCTGTCCCAAGAGACTTTCGACGTAGCCCATGATTCCCTCCTTTGTCCGAATCGCTGTCTACCCTTGTAACCTGACAGCCGTGCATATTCGCCGCCGCCCCACCCCCTACCAGGCATTCTTTCCCCTCTCCGAAGGGACGCAAAACGGAGACTATTCCTTCCCGCTGATCACGATGTCGCCAAAAAGCGATTCCTGGCTCACCGTAACCACTCGTAGCCGGATCAGTTCCAGCAAGGCCAGGAAGGTGACGATAATCTCTATCCGCGAGGCGGCAGTGCCTAACAGGCTCCGAAAGCTGAACCGCTGGCCAGCGCGTAACTGCCGGTTGATCTCGGCGATCTTGTCCTCAATGGCGATAGCCAGCGGTGGGACGGCGTCTTCTACGCCGGTCGCGTCTGGCAGTCGGGCCAGGGCTTCCTGCACTGCGGCCAACAAATCCGCCAGGCCGATCCCCTCCAGCCGCAGGCCGGTATCTATCCGTGGCCGCGGGGCCAGGCGGGGATAGGAGCGCAGGCCGGCCTCCTCGCGCGCGCGCAGCCCTTCCGCCACCTGTTTAAACCGCCTGTATTCGCGAAGCTGCTGCACCAGGGCCTGGCCGGGGTCCTCTTCCTCCTCCCCGGCCAGTGGCCCCGGGGGCTGGGGCAACAGGGCCCGCGATTTGATATACAGCAATCGGGCCGCCACCACCAGGAAATCGGATAGGGCTGCTGCGTCCAGCCGCTCCGCCTCCAACAGCCGGATGTGCTCCAGGTACTGGTCGGCCACGGCCGCCAGCGACACCGTCGTGATGTCCAGCTCTTGCCGCTCAATGAGCTGGAGCAACAGGTCCAGCGGCCCCTCGAAAACGGTTAGCTTAACCGAGTACGACGTCTGGCACCTCGGAGTCTATCAGGCCGTGCGCCGGGAAGCCTGCTCAAGCTCCACCGGCTTGCCCCGTCGATCCAGCAGGATCGGCGGTTCCCGGCGCAGGATCGTCTCCGGGTTGATGATGCACTTGCGCACCTCGCGCCGCGAGGGCACCTCGTACATCACGTCCAGCAGCACCTCTTCGATGATCGTGCGCAGCCCCCTGGCTCCGGTCTTGTAGCGCATCGCCTCCCGGGCCGCCGCCCGCAAAGCCTCTTCCGTAAAGACCAACTCCACCCGGTCCAACCCCAGGATCTTCTGATACTGACGGACCAGGGCGTTCTTCGGCTCGGTGAGGATGCGCATCAGCGCTTCTTCGTCCAGCGGGTCCACGCTGACCATGATCGGCAGTCGGCCCACCAGTTCCGGGATAAAGCCAAACTTGAGCAAATCGTCGCTGATGACCTGGCGCAGCAGTTCCGCCACCCGCCGTTCGCGGCGTTCCACCGGCTCAGCCCGGAACCCCAGCCCCCCACCGCCGCTCACCCGTTGGGCGATGATGTTCTCCAACCCCTCGAAGGTGCCGCCACAGATGAACAGGATGTTGGTGGTGTTTATCTGGATGTATTCCTGCTGGGGATGCTTGCGACCACCGGCCGGCGGCACGTTAGCCACGCACCCCTCGACGATCTTGAGCAAAGCCTGCTGCACGCCCTCCCCGGACACGTCCCGCGTGATGGAGGGGCTATCGGTCTTGCGGGCGATCTTGTCAATCTCATCAATATAGACGATGCCCCGCTCGGCCCGGGCCACGTCATAATCCGCCGCCTGGAGCAGGCGTAGCAGGATATTCTCCACGTCTTCGCCCACGTAGCCGGCCTCCGTCAGGGTCGTGGCATCCGAGATGGAGAACGGCACGTCCAGGATACGGGCCAGGGTCTGGGCCAGCAGGGTCTTGCCGCAGCCGGTCGGCCCGATGAGCAGGATGTTACTCTTTTGCAGTTCCACATCGTCGCGGAACTCGTTGGCGGCCACCCGCTTGTAGTGGTTATAAACGGCCACGGCGAGAACCTTCTTGGCCCGGTCCTGACCTACCACGTACTGGTCCAACTGCTCCAGGATCCGACGCGGCGGCGGAATCTTGCTCAGAGCAGCCATCGGCTTGTCTTGCGCGTGCTCCTCCTCCTCTTCCGCCAGGATCTCCATACACAGATGCACACACTCATCGCAGATATACACCGACCCCGGCCCGGCGATGAGTCGCTTGACCTGGTCCTGGTCCTTGTTACAGAACGAGCAATAATACCTGGCTTCCGGCCTGGTGATCGCCATAAGTGCCTCCGCTACGACGATGAGTTTGAACGAGTGTATTATACTACGTTTTGCCCGCCCCGAAAAGCGGATTTTCGAGTGCGGAATGCGAGTTGCGCAACCGAAGCCCGAAATCCGCATTCCGCATTCCGCATTCCGCATTCCTCATTCCACATTCCGCATTCCGCATTCGGGATGGTCCAAAATTGGTTGACACTTTTGTGACCGAAGGCTTTCATTGCCCCTCACCCCCCTTTGTCCCCCCTCTCCCCTGGCCTTGCGGCCAGGGGAGAGGGGGGATAAGGGAGGGGTTTTGCGGCGGGCGGCTTCGCCGCCCGCCGCAAAACCCCGCTTTCCATCCCCTCCCCTCGCCCGCCGCCGCAGGCGAGTGGGAGAGGGGAGGGGGCAGGGGGAGGGGCGAGGGCCAGGCGGAATTTTTAAAAAGTGTAAACCAATTTCCCCAGAAAATTGAACCATCCCTTGTTAACTAGCGATAATAGAAGAAAGTTTTGGGCCTGGTGGTACAACTCCACGTACTGGCGCGCGGAGGAGTCCCAGGAGTGATCCTCGGCCATGCCGCGCTGCTGCAGGCCACGCCATTTGTCTGGATACTTGAAGGTCTCCACGGCCCGGACGATAGCCGCGAACAGATCATAAGCATTGTAGCGGGTGAAGACGAAGCCCGTGCCGGTCTCCGTGCGCGGGTCAAAGTCCTGCACGGTGTCGGCCAGGCCGCCGGTGCGCCGCACGATGGGCACACTGCCATAGCGCATGGCGATCATCTGCCCCAGGCCGCACGGCTCAAAGCGGGAGGGCATGAGGAACATATCGGTGCCAGCATAGATCTTCTGGGCCAGCTCCGCGTTGAAGGTGAGAAACACCGCCAGGCGTTGCGGATAGCGGCGGGCCATATCGCTTAGCAACTCATGATACCGTTGCTCCCCAGTGCCCAGGATCACCAGTTGCAGATCCAGATGGACCACCGCCTCTATGATCTGGGCGATAAGGTCAAAGCCCTTCTGATCCGTAAGCCGCGAGATGGCACCTAACAACGGGACAGCAGGGTTCGGCGTGAAGCGGGCCACTCGTTGCAGGTCCAGTTTATTCTCGATCCGCCGGCTCAGGTGCTCCCGATCAAAATGAGCAACGATATGGGGATCCGTGGCCGGGTTCAAAGTCTCCGTATCAATGCCGTTCAAGATGCCAAAGAGCCGCTCCTGGCGGTCGCGCAGGAGTAGATCCAGTTTCTCGCCATACTCTGGCGTGAGGATCTCCTGGGCATAGGTCTTGCTGACGGTGCTCACCACATCGGCGAACAGGATGCCCTGGGCCATCAAATCCACCACGTTCTCCAGATCACGGATCTGGGGCACCTGGAAATGGTATTCGTCTATGCCGGCGATCTCCAGGATGCGGGTGCCAAAGATACCCTGATAAGCCAGGTTGTGGATGGTATAGACGGTAGCGGTGGCGGCAAAGAACGGATCATCGCGGTAGAGAGTCTTGAGCCACTGGGGGACGATGGCGGTATGCCAGTCGTGGCAGTGGATCACATCTGGCACCCAACCTATCCGCTTGAGCATCTCCACGGCCCCGCGACAAAAGAGCACGAACCGCTCGCCGTCATCCGGATAGCCGTAAATGCCTTCACGGCCCAGGTAACGGGCATTGTCCACAAAATAGACCGGCACGCCGTCACCAATAGTAGACCGGAGGATGCTCACCGGCTCCCGATGCCGGTCCATGGGCACCTCGAACGGCCCCAGCTCCACCTCCAGCCCAAAGCGGCCCGGGTCCACCCGCCCATAGCGTGGCATGGCCACACGTACATCTACGCCCAGCTTCTTGAGGGCTTTGGGCAATGAGCCTGCCACGTCGGCCAGATGGCCGGTCTTGGCAAACGGCACCACCTCAGCCGCCAGGATCAGAACTTTCAATTCGGTCATTCCCCTCTCCTTCGAAGATAAACTGGTAGTCCTCGCTCGCGGCGGCGACCGCAGGTAGTGTCACCCGCCGTGCGAAGCACGCGGGGTCGCAGACCCTGCGCGAGCACACCGGCGTATTTTTGTGCTACGGGGTGCGCCCCGGTCGTGGGAAACCCCGTCAAACGTCAGGCGTCAATGACGTTTCACGTTTCACGACAATCACTCCGGCCGGGCACATCGCCGCGCACTCTGGCTCCCCGCCGCACAGGTCGCACTTGAGGGCCAGGCCCCGTTCCGCGTCCAGCACGATGGCATCGTAGGGGCAGGCGGCGGCGCAGGAGCCGCAACCCAGGCACAGCGCCGCGTCCACAGCCCAGGCCCCGGTGCGCTCATTCCGCTGGATCGCCCCGGCCGGGCAGGCGGCAGCGCAGGCGGCCTCGTCACACTGGCGGCAGAAACGCAGGGTAAAGGGGCCGCTGTCACTCTCCACGATGACAGTGATGCGCGCCCGGCCCGGCCAGATGGCCCCCTCGTGGTGGAACGAGCAAAAGTTCTCGCAGATGCGGCAGCCGGTGCATTTGTCTGCTTCGATCAGGAGGTGCATGTCGGTGCTCCGAGACGCAGAGGTCGGCCACGGAACCATAGAGGCGCAGACGCTTCGCGTGCCGGGAAGACCACTATAAACCTCTGCGAACTCCGGTGAATCTGGAAATTTTGACGTGCGGTTAGTATACCACGACACGATGTGAGATGCAAGGCCGAGAACCGGCCGACAGGTGCGACGCCCGTGAATAGCGCGTCCTGCTCCCTTGACAACTGCCCCCCCCCCTGCTATACTCAGTAGATGGAAAAAGTTGCTCAAAGCGGGTCTGCCAGGCCAGGCCTGACTGGGTGACCCGCCGCTTCGCGCTCGGCGGTCGCAGACCGCCGAGGAGCACAAATTTCCTCTACTGATACTCAGTACATGGAAAAAGTTGCTCAAAGCGGGTCTGTGACCCGCCGCTTCGCGCTCGGCGGTCACAGACCGCCGAGGAGCACGAATTTCCATCTACTGATACTAAAAATAGCTCGCGCCGAACCGCGCTCTGGGGCGGCTAGCGCGACACGGTGCGCGCGGGGGATAACCGGGTCGGGCCATCAATCTACCAAACTTTCAAGCACAGAAAGGAGAACAGCCATGCGGTACCAGAAACCAGTGGTGATGGACCTGGGCAGCCGGACGCGCCACGCCCAGGGCCAGGGCCCGCTGGCCTGCATCAGCGGGTCAGCGGCGGGAGGATGGGGCGAGTCTTGCGG
>Ga0209162_1001582_pt1 | contig 21837 bp, 14 predicted proteins | sample YNPNPMetaG_FD_187121 | JGI IMG/M metagenome (GOLD analysis project Ga0209162, IMG submission 187121) | Anoxygenic and chlorotrophic microbial mat microbial communities from Yellowstone National Park, USA - YNP NP MetaG (SPAdes) (version 2) ...
TTGACCGCCATTTACGTTCATTGAACATTGTCGAGTTACCGATACGATGATAACACAGCAAGCCGGAAGCGGCAAGTCCGGTTCGCCGCTAAACCCCTCAGCCGGAACAATCTGTCAGCAGGGTTGAGGACCTCTTGAGCACCAGGGGGTTGATCTCATCGCGTTGGGGCAGATGGTCATAGTCGCACTCGCACGGACCGCCCTGGGCGCAACCCAGACAGCAGTAAAATCTCCCATCCACGATGGTCGGCTGCCAGCGAATGACAATCCGGCAGTTGGCGCACATCGGTTCTGAATGCATCGCTCCCGGTCCTTCTTCCTCCTGCAGACTGCCCCTCCATTGTAGGCACCCTCTGTTAGACCAGCAGTAGAGCAATGTTAGAATTTCGTTAGAGCCGGGTAACTACCTGCCCACTACCCTCCCACAGGTTACAACAGGGCGAGCAGCTCATTGCAGCGCACTTTTACACGGAGATTGCGCCTGACCCTGCGGGAGGGCAGGCAGTTATCCCCCCGCTGTCAGGCTGTTGCCATGACAAAAATCATAAAAATAGGGGCAGGGTGGCCTGATGACCCTGCCCCCGAGTTCGCAACCGTCAGAGGTCATGCCGGTGCGGAGGCCGCCTGTTTCCGGGCCAGCCACCGTTCGGGCACAAACAGGCCGAGCACATTCTTCAACCCGATGGTAGCGATCAGATGGTAGAGAAAGACCAGCCATCCGGCCGCCATCAACACGCCGCCGACGAGGGCAACCAGTACATAGGGTTGGAACTGCCCACCCTCGTACAATGTGCGGCGCAGCATCCCCCGCGAGCCGGCCATGCCCATCGCGTAGGCGTTGAGCACCGCCCCGACCAGCCACAGCCACAAGTGCAGGTCCACCAGCCGTTTGTGACGGAACTCGAGTTTGGTCAGCATCGGCACCAGGGCGTAGAGGATGGCAAAGATCAGCGTGCCCACGCCGGTCAACAGGAAGGTGTGGGCGTGCAGGGCAATGACCCACTGGGTATTGTGGAACACCAGATTCAACCCCACGTTGGCCTGGATCAGCCCTGCTGTCCCGCCCATCACAAAGCCAAAGACGGAGCCCAGGACGAACTTGAGGGGCGGGGTCATCTTGACCGGGCGGGCCAGCCAGATGGTCATCAGCGAGGCAAAGATGGTCAGGCCCATGGTAAAGAACTCACCCCAGGTGATAAACTGGCCTGATAGCAGGCGCATGGCCAGCGGCTGAGAGCGGTCGCCCAGCAGGTGGTGACTCCACACCCCCATCGAAACCAGCAGGTCCACCAGGATGACCGTCTTGACCACGTTAGCCCCAAACAGATCGCGGCCCACCAGCAGGGGGACAAGCAGGTACCACACGCCGGCGGTGTAGATCAGCACGTTGCCGTCAGCCACCATGTCTAACCCCCACCAGAACCAGTTCTTGTAGACCAGGGCATTGACTGCGCCGGGATCGAGGGGGGCCTTGAACAACGCCGCCAGGCCATACACCAGGATCAGCGCCCCGGCGGTGAGCAACACAACAGCGTTGATCACCGTGTCAATCGAGCCACGTCCCACGGCTACCAGAAAGACCGGCAGGCCATTGTAGTCCAGGTTGGGCGCTTTCTTGTCTTCCTTGCCAAACAGTTTCATCAGCCGTGGGATGCCGAACGCCGAGCGCAGAAACTGCCAGAAGCTATACGAGTGGGGATTGCTCTTGCTGAGCACTGTGCTGAACAGGTTGAAGGCAAACAGGAGGATGTTGACCATGATGATCGCCGCTCCAATGCAGAAAAAGATGCTGCCCCAGAGCGGCACCCGGTCGTAAGATACCGGCAAGGGCCAGTAGAGGGTGTAAAGAGCGTTGAACAGGCCAAAGAAGCCGGCCCCCCAGCAGATCAGCACTCCCAGCGGTTGCAGGACAAAGTTGACCGCTACCAGCTTCTTATGGCGGACCTCCTTGCCCAGCAGGTGGGGCACCAGGAAGTAGAAGGCCCCCATCACGGCCATATAGACAAAGCCGTACACGCCGACGATGGGGTGGGCCGACATCATCGAGAAGTAGAGCTCGGCCTGGGTGGGCTCCCGATCGCCGGGGCGGATGGCGTTCAGGACCGATTCCATGCCGCGCAGGGCCTCCACGTCATACTGCTGGGTGCGCATCAACAGCCCCTCAAAGCCGGATAGGGCCAGGAACAGCAGGGCAAATACGGCAAAGCGCAATGTCCATTTTTCAGACCAGCCAGGTTGAGCCACGTCCCACCTCCTCAGCGCGTCACGTGGATGGCGTTCTCGACATGCATCTCCGAATGGCGGGGACCGGAGTATTCTGTCGAGCGCACGTTGTAGCTGCCCGGCTCGTCGAACTTCCATATGATGCGGCTGTCCATGCCGGGGAGCACCTGCATCTGAAAGACCATGGTGCCATCAGGCCGGAACACCCCAAAACCGTAGGTCACATCCCTGGACCTGGCCACAAACTCCACATACTGACCGGCCTTGACCTCTATGCCCTCCGCCGGCAGCCGGATCTGATAGTCCTCGAACTCGATGTTGAAGGTCTTGTCGGGCGTGGGTCTGGACCACAGCAGCCACTTTTGCCAGGGTACCAGGGGCGACAGGGTAACGGCATTGAACACCAGGAATACGGCGATGAGCAGATAGAGCCAGCGCCGCTCTCGCACGTCCATGTGTTGCGGATGGGCTGCCATGGCTAACCTCCCTTCGCCCCAACTTTGTGGGCAAACCAGAGCAGAAACAGGGCGGCTGCGGCCACAAAGGCCGTGTAGCCCCACCATACGATGTCGGTGAGATACATAGGCTCCTCCTCCTTAAAGGTATCGGTTCACAGCAAAAAAGGGATCTTTCTGAGCACCTCCTTTCATCCTGTCTTGACATTGTTAAAAGGTGGACCTCTCCCCATCCCCCCACCCCCTTCCCCTCTCCGCGGCGGAGAGGGGAAGGGGGCCAGGGGGTAGGGGTGAGGTCGAATTGAACAGGGTCGAGCTATCTGCCCCAGACGAACTTTCCTGCCCAGAGGCAGGCTCACCCGTATTCTATCACAGAGACGGGATTGTTGGTATGACAAAGATCATAACCCCGGCGGCAGGCCGGGCCCGGCGGAGGCGAAGCCACCGCCAGGGGTGCCCCTACAGATTGACAAATCGGCGGGGGAATGTTATAGTAGCGCCGGGGTTGTTGCCAGGGGCGGTGAGAAGCCGTGCCTGGCGCTCAATAGTCGAAACAAAGGAGCAAACTGTGTTTGGACGAGAGAAACAGCCAGTTCCGTTGGACCGGGTCGAGGTCTCGGTTGGCCCGACGGCCAACATCAAGGGGGACCTGGAATGCGACGGCATCGTCAAGATTGACGGCGTCTACCAGGGCAGCATCAAGACGGTGAGCAACGTCATCATCAGTGAAAAGGCGCGGGTGGACGCCCATATCGAGGCCCAGAATGTGTCGGTCTCGGGCCAGGTCAAAGGCTCTATTGTGGCCAGAGGGCGGCTGGAGATCCTGTCTACCGGCCGGGTGTGGGCCGACGTGACCGTGACCAGCTTCCTGCTGGACGACGGCGGCAAGCTGCACGGCGGGCTCAAAATGTTCGGCACCGGTCCGGAACCGGACTCGTTCGAGGTGCCGCCACCGGCCGGTGCCGCGGCCCAGGCCGACAAGGAACTTTGAAAGCAAAGGCGCAGGCTTTTCAAACAGGCTCTGAGAGCCAGTCTGAAAAAGCTTACCAAAGACACAAAGGCCACAAAGGAACACGAAGGAAACGAATACCCTGGGTGTCCTGTGTGTCCTGGTGGTTTTCAGACCAGCCCTGAGACAAGGAGTGTCTGGCATGTCAGAGAAAGAGTATTGGGACCAATTCCTGGGAGCCGACATCGGCCAGGTGGACCCCGACACCGATCTGATCATCGGGTTCGAGGAGGAGCGCCAGGCCCGGAAGCTGATCCTGATCCCTTCCGAGTCTATGGCCCCCAAGGCGGTGCGCCAGGCATTGGGCAGTGTGTTCAACAATGTCTACGCCGAGGGCTATCCCCCGCTGCGCATGACCCGCGACGAAGAGGCGATGCTGTTGGACATCCCCCACCAACTGGCCTACTACCGCCGCTATGCTGACCGCCGTTTCTACAAAGGGGTGGATTACGTCCACTTTGTCGAAACGCTGGCCCAACGGCGCTGCGCTGCCTGTCTGGCCAACGAGCGGGTGTCGGCCCGGGACATCTATGTCAATGTCCAGCCCCTTTCGGGCGCGGCGGCCAACCTGGCCGTTTATGATGCCGTGGTCGAGGTGGGCGATGTGGTCATGGGCATGAATCTGTACCAGGGCGGCCACCTGACCCACGGCAGCGAGTTCAATTTCTCCGGCAAACGGTATCGTGTGGTCGGCTACGGGGTCAGCAAGCGCACCGGGCGGCTGGACTATGACGAGATCCGCGACCTGGCCCGCCAACACCGACCCAAGATGATCATCGCCGGCTACACCTCCTACCCCTGGGCGCCGGACTGGGCAGCGTTTCGCAGCATCGCCGACGAGGTGGGCGCGGTCCTGCTGGCCGACATCGCCCACCCGGCGGGCATGGTCATCGCCGGAGCTTTTCCCAGTCCGGTGGGCCTGGCCCATGTGATCACCTTTACCACTCACAAGACCCTGTGCGGGCCACGGGGCGCGGTCATTGTGACCACCGACGAAGAGATGGCCCAGAAGATTGATATGGCCGTCTTTCCCGGCGAGCAGGGGGGCCCTCACACCCAAAAGTTCGCGGCCATGGCCGTGGCCTTCAAGATCGCCCAGACACCGGCTTTCAGGCGCCTGCAGTGGAAGATCAAAGAGAATGCCGCTGCTCTGGCCGAGGGCCTGCAAAAGCGCGGCCTGAAGCTGGCCTACGGCGGCACCGACAGCCACTTTTGTATGCTCGACCTGAACGGCATCCAGACCGACACCGGCTTTCCGCTGCGCGGTGAGCCGGCGGTGCGCATCCTGGACATGGCCGGCATCGTCGCCAACAAAAACACCATCCCCGGCGATGAGGTCACCGCCCTGGCTATGGGCATCCGCCTGGGCACCCCCTGGCTCACCCAACGCGGGTTCGGCCCGGCAGAGATGGACGAGGTGGCCCGCCTGATCCACAAACTTGTGACGAATATCAAACCGTTCAGCTATATCGGCCTGGGGGGTGAACTGCCCCGGGGCAAGATTGACCTGGACCTGCTGGAAGAGGTCAAGCAGGAGGTAGCGGCCCTGGCAGACAGGGGGGTGGCCGAGACCCAGGACCGGGGCAGCCGCTATCCCCACTACTACCGGTTGCTCAACGTGGCCCCCTGTGCCTATCCGGGCCTCCGGCGGGCCGACAGCCCCGGCCTGGCCGCAGAGCTGGAGGCTGCCCGCCGCGGCGCACTCCTGCTGGATGTGAGCGACTCCGGCCTGCTGCTGGTCATCGGCGACCGGGCCGGGCCGGCCCTGCAACAGATCCTCACCAGCGACGTGGCGGCCTTGCAGCCCGGCCGGTGTCAGCTTGCGTTCCTGCTGAACGAAGAGGCCCGGCTCATTGATGATGTGTCGCTCCTGCGCCTGGAATCGGACGAACTGGGCCGCGACCGTTACCTGCTGCGCACCAACCCGGAGAACCACGAACGGGTCAAAGCCTGGCTGCGGGCCATGGCCGACGGCTATACCCTGTTCGACAAGGAGGACCTGTTCCGCAAGGTGGAAGGTCCCATCATCGTCGAGGACCTGCGCCAGGTGGAACAGGCGCAGTGCACCGTGGCCCTGGCCCTGCGTGGCCCCCAGGCAGCCGCCTGCCTGACCGGCCAGGACCTGTCGGGGGTCCAGGTTTTCCATCACGCCGAGGACCAGATCGAGCTGGCCGTGCCGGCCGACCGGGTGCAGGCTCTCTACGACCGGTTGATTGCAGCCGGAGCCGTTCCCGGCAGCGCCGAAGCACGCCGCGCCCTCCGCGCCCAGGACAGACTGCCCGATTACAGCCGCTATTCCGGCTATCACCCCGATTCGGGGCGACCTGCCGGCCAGGAGCTGTACGATGCCGGCCATTCAGATCGCTTTGAGTTGCGCAAGCCCTACTTCATCGGCTGCCACGCCCTCCAGCCTCCCCCGGTCGGTTCCCCAGTGCCCGCCTTCCAATGGCAGGAGCCTGAACATGCGCCCCTCCAGCGCACCCCCCTGTACGACTGGCACAAAGCCCATACCCGCAAAATCATCCCCTTTGCCGGGTGGGAGATGCCGGTGTGGTACAGCGGCGTGCTCGATGAGCACAATGCCGTGCGCAAGGCGGCCGGCCTGTTCGACGTGGCCCACATGGGGGTGTTCGAGGTCAGCGGCCCGCACGCCACCGAGTTCCTGGACCTGGTCCTGACCAACTATGTGCGCTGGTTTGAGCCGGGAGAGAGCTTCTATAGCTACCTGCTCGACCCGGATGGCCGGGTCATTGACGACCTGTTCGTCTATCGGCGGCGCAAGGACCTGTTCCTGCTGGTGGTCAATGCTGCCAACGCCGACAAAGACTGGGCCTGGCTCAATGCCGTCAACCAGGGAGAGGTGCTCCTGGACCGGGAACGGCCTCACCTGCGGGTGCTGCGTCCGGCGACGCTGCGCAACCTGAAGGACCGCTCCAGCGGCGCCGATATGCGGGTGGACCTGGCGCTGCAAGGCCCGGCGTCGCTTGCGATCCTGCAAAGCCTGACCGACGACCCCCGGCTCAAGGACCGGCTGGCCCGGGTGCGCAAAACCGGGCTGATCGAATGCGAACTGGCCGGCTTTGAGCTGATCATCGCCCGCACCGGCTACACAGGGGAGGAGATCGGCTACGAACTCTTTGTCCATCCCGACCGGGCTGTGGCCTTGTGGGAGACGCTGCTCCGGGCCGGAGAGCCGTTGGGCCTGCAGCCGACCGGCCTGGCGGCCCGCGACTCGACCCGGACCGAGGCCGGGCTGCCGCTCTACGGCCATGAACTGGCCGGACCGTTCGACATCTCGCCGGGAGGGGCCGGCTTTGGCTCCTACGTCAAGCTGCACAAGCCCTACTTTATCGGGCGGACGGCCCACATCGAGCGGGAGAAGAAACGCACGATGGAGATCGCCCGCTTCCGCATGAAGGACAAAGGGGTGCGCATGCCCAAGAGCGGCGATCCGGTGGTCAACAGGCGGGGCCGGGCGGTGGGTTGGGTGACCAGCGCCGCCGTGGACGTGGATGGCTTGATCCTGGGCATGGCCTACATCGAGAGCCGTTACCACCGCGCCGGCGACGAAATCGGCATCTTTAGCCTGCCGGCCAGACCGGTGGTGGAAAAGGAGGACAAGGCCCACCTGGAGCCGGGCGACCAGGTGCAACTGCCCGATGCCGCCCTCATCCTGCCCCGCTTCCCCGACGCGGCCGAGCGGGCTCACTGGCGGGAGGCAGCACCCGGTTTCCCGTGATCGCGGCCCTGCCCCATGCCGGTGCGGACGGCGTGGTCAGTGCCCTGCCGACCGGAAGCCGGGCAGCCACGCCCGGAGGCGTTCCACCGGGATCAGGCGGAGGAGCAGATCCATATCGGGCTGGCGAAAGCCACCGATCAGGAGCAGCACAACCCCATACACCCCTCCACCCACCGGGATCAAAAGCGGCCAGGGCAGGTCGTGGAACAACCCCATCCCCCCGGCCATGACCGCTGCCGCCACCACCGGCTGCCAGAACAGAGAGACCCACGGCAGCGGCCCCAGATGCCGGCGCACGGCATGGTAAAACGGAATGAGCAAAGCCAATTCCGACAGGATCGTGACCACGGCGGCCCCTTTGTAACTGAACAGGGGGATGGCGATCAGGTTGGCGGCCACATTGAAGGTCACGCCGATGAGAAAGGCTTTGGTCAGAAAGCGCTGCTGGTCAATGGCGATGAGCACATATTGGGTCACGCTATTGACAAAGCTCAAGGGGAGAAAGCCGATGAGAAGCTGCAGGGCGATCATCGAGTGGGGCAGATAGTCGCCGCCACCCAGGATCAGGATCAGCCCGCGGGCGATAAACGGCGTGCCGGCGGTGATCGGCAGGGCGACGATGAGCAGCAGCCGGAGCGACAGCACGTAGGCCCGCAGCAGCGAATCGCGGGCCGAAGCCGCATAGCGGCTCATCAGCGGAAAGATCGCCTGGGTGAAATAGGCCGGAATGATGTTCAACCCATTCAGGTAGGCATAGGCCGCCCGATAGTAGCCGACCACCTGGTCGCCCCGGATCGGTTTGAGCAACAACACGTCGAGGTTGAAAAAGGCGCTGGCCAGGAACTGATTGATCATCAGCGGCAGGGAGGTGTGCAGCATCCACCTGCCCATCTGCGGCTGCCAGACGGCATGGGGCCGGAAGCAGTGGCGGACCATCAGCCTCCCCAGGATGAAGGCGCTGACGATATTGGCGACGATGGCCACACCGGCCAGGCCCACAAACCCCCACCCCAGCAACAAGGCCAGCACCCCCAGGCTGACCCGCGTCAGGGCGGTCACCGTGGAGATGGCAGCCGGGTATTCCATCTTTTCATAAGCATAGAACACGGCGCTAAAGCCATCGGCCAGGAGGCTAAAGAGCACGGCCACGGCAAACAGGGCGATGGCCGCCACCACATCGGGCGTCATCTCCCCCACCAGGGCATAGAGCCACAGGACCAGGGCCGCCAGCGGCAGGGCGGCGAACCACAGCCCTCCCCGCAGCAGGGTGACGATGCTCAGATAGTCGTTGCTCCGGCTGCGATCCCTGGCCGCCTCGCGGGTCAGCAACGTGCCTAACCCAAAACGCACCAAAATATCAAAATAGCCGATAAAGCCCACGGCAAAATAGTAACGTCCGGCCATTTCGGGGGCCAGGATGCGCAGCATCAGCATGGCAAAGGCAAAGTCAATCAGCCGGTTGACCAGTTGCAGGCCGATGGGCAGCAGGCTGTTCTTGGCCACCCGCTTGACGGTGGAATCCTGATCGCTTTCGCGGTAAAAGCGGGTCCACAGCCAGTAGAACCCCAGCAGGAACAGCACCACGGCGGCGATAAAGCTGCCGTACAACCCCAGCTTGAAGCTCAAGGGGGTGTACTTGAAGCGCACCCGATGCGCCCCACCCTCCAGCCACACCGCCCGAAAGTTGCCGTCGGCGCGGACGATCTCCAGCTCCGTCTCACCCGCCGGCTCCTCCTTTGGGCCTGGGACCCGGTCGGTGGGAGTGGAGCGGTACGCTTTCCAGCCGGGAAAATAGCTGTCGGCCAGCACCAGCCAGCCGGGGCCGGGCATCTCCACATCCACAAACAGGGCGTTGGGGCTATAGGTCACCACCCGGGCGGCCTGGAACGGCCAGGTACCGGGCGATTGGAGGCGCGTATCGTCGGCGTGGACCATCTGATCGTCGAGCAGGACCACCTGCCGGGGGTCGAAGCTTTGCAGCCGGGGGGCCAGGTCCCCGATCGAGACGACCTCGGCACGGGGCAGGGCAAAGGCACGGGGCAGGGCATCGCTGTTCTCATAAATGCGCACCTCCCCCTCGTACACCAGCCGATAGTCGGGGTTGGGCACCTGCCCTTCCGTCACCACATAGCGCACCCCCAGCAGGTCCAGCAGCGGCGAACTCAGATGTTCGAGGTGGTAGATCGGCGCGATGCGGTTGTAAAGCAGCTCCCCCTGGGCCTCGATGGCCCCCATATAATCGGCATACTGGCGGAGGATGATCGAATCGTAGCCACGCACATCCTGCAGGCCGTGCAGCCAGGGGATGTTGGCGTTCAGCGTCTTGGTGTCCTCCCCGATCTGATAGGTCGTCAGCCGCCACGGCTGGCCTGGGGCTGCCTGCTCCTTCAGGAACCGGATGGCCGGCGGCGTGAACTCCAGCCAGGCCGGATCGGCGGCCGGGTTGAACCCCCAGCCAAAGAGCAACAGGTCCACGGCCAGCACCCCCACCGCCACCACCTGCCACACCGGCACCGGCCCATCGGCCCATCGGCCCATTTTCAGGTGGATGGGGCAGCGGCTGAGGCGCAGCACAATGCCGCTGGCTGCCAGCATCAGCCCCAGGACCAGCAGGTTGCGCCATTCGTAAGAGAGGAGCATCTGGCCGCTGCTGAACGCCTCCTGCGCCTTTTCCACCGCGACCAGAAAACGGTCGGCCAGGGGGAGGAACGGCTGCGGCGCAATCCCCACCGCCAGCAGGCCGGCCACCAGCACCGCTCCTCCGCCGATGGCAGCCCGGGCAAGGGGCTTGACGAGCGGCGATGGACGATCGAGTTCCCGGGCGCCAAAGCCGGCCAGGGCAGCGACGCTCAGCGTGTAGGGAAAGACCCAGCGAAAGGGGGAATGGAGCTGTTTGATGCCCGGCAGGCCATAGTACAGGAGGGCATAGAGGGGGGTGCCAAAGACGAACAGCAGCGACACCAGGGCCAGCCCGGCCAGGACCCAGACATGGCGTTGCTCCTCCGCACCCGGCTTCCGCAGCGCCGACAGCACCGCCACCACCGCCAGACACAGCGGCAGAATGCCCACATAACTGCCGGCTTCCACATAATTCTTGATGCCCCAGAAGATGCGGTCTACCGCCACCCACTGGCGGCTGACCAGGTCCCAGTAGCCGTGATGGGCCGGATTGCCGAAAAAGTCGGGCACCAGGAAGGTGATGATCTGCCGGGCGGGATAGGCCCAGCCCACCACATCGGCGTAGGTGACCGAGCCTTCGCGGAAGCTGCAGGTGACCAGCTCCAACAGGGGGATCAGTTGCACCGCGCCCAGGCCCAGCCCCAACCCGCCCATCAGTCCCAGCCAGCCTGCCAGGCGCACGGCCGGCCGCCAGGAGCCGACCCGCCGCCACAGCAGGAGCAGGCGCACCAGAGCATAACCGGCCATCACCAGCAGGGTGTACACCAGGATCTCGGGGTGGCCGGCCAGGATGTGGAGGCCCAGAGCCACGGCCCCGACAAGCAGGTAGACGATGGGCACAAAGGGGCCGCTCCCCTTTTCCTCCTGTCTGCGGATCATGATCTCGATGATCGCCAACAGCAACGGCAGCCAGACGGCAGCCGCGATGACCATGGTGAACACGACGCTCACCAGGAAAAAGGCGCTGAGCTGGTAGGTGAGGCCGGCGATCAGGGCCGGAAAGCGCCCCAGGCGCAACCCACGGCCGAACAGGAACATAAAGACTCCCGCCAGCCAGAGGTGGGACACCGTAAACCAGCCATAGGCGCGGCTCAGGGGCAGGAGATAGAACAGGAGGCTGAAGGGATAGAGGGCCGAGTGTTGCCCGGCAGCCAGGAACGGCACACCGGCGAACAGATAGGGGTTCCACAACGGCACCTCGCCGGCCCGGAGCGACTGCACAATAAACCGCTTCCAGACCAGATTTTCCAGCACCAGGTCGCTGAGGAGCTCGTTGTGCGGCGGGAGGGTCACTCCCTGCTGGTCGGCAAAGGTCCGGTACGGCTCCCACTGGTAGAGATTATCGGCCGGGATCAGGGTTCGGGAACCGACGGTGACCGGCCAGAACAGGATCAGCGGCAGGAGCAGCAGCAGGCCCCCTGCCCCCAGGTCGCGGAGCGGTTTTCGGATGGACAGGGGGGATCTCATGCGGGGCGCTCTATTCGCCGGGCGTGGCGGTGCCGCCACCGGATCTGCCAGGTGCGCAGAGCCGCCTCGACCTTGACCGGCACCGTCATCTTGGACCGGCCGATGCGGCGGTCCTCAAAGTAGATGGGCAGTTCCAGGAAGCGATAGCCCAGCTTCTCGGTCAGATAGGCCATCTCCACCTGGAAGACATAGCCGTTGGAGCGCACCCGCTCCAGACCGATCCCCTCCAGCGTGGCTCGCCGCCAGCACTTGAAACCGGCGGTGACATCTTTGACCCGCAGCCCCAGGATCAGCCGGGTGTAGATGCTGTTGGCCCACCAGCTCAAAAAGTAGCGCCACCAGCCCCACCGCTCATCCAGCCTGCCGCCGGCCACATAGCGCGAGCCGATCACCACATCATAGTTGGCGATCGCTTCCAGAAACTGAGGGATGTAACCCGGCGAATGGGAAAAATCGGCGTCCATCTGCACGATATACTCGGCGCCCTGCTCCAGGGCATGGCGAAAGCCGGTCACATAGGCCGTGCCCAGGCCCAACTTGCCGGCCCGGTGTATGACCTGCACCCGGCCGGGATACCGTCGCGCCAGGTCGTCGGCGATCTGACCTGTGCCGTCGGGCGAGTTATCATCCACAACCAGAACCCCCAGGCCCGCCAGTTCCAGAGCCAACAGTTCCCCAACCAGGGCAGGCAGGTTGTCTGCTTCGTTGTAGGTGGGAACAACTACGATCACCTGGTTTCTATCCATAAGAAGACCTGACCGGTATTACAGGATGTGCGCCAGGAACTGCCGCGTCCGTTCTTCCTTGGGGTTGGTGAACAGCTCCCCCGGCGGTCCCATCTCGGCCCACACGCCGTCGGCCATGAGGATCACCCGGTCGGCCACATCGCGGGCGAAATGCAGCTCATGGGTGACGACAACCATGGTCATGCCCTGGTTGGCCAGCCGCTCCATCACCTCCACCACCTCGCCGATCAACTCCGGGTCCAGCGCCGAGGTCGGCTCGTCAAAGAGCATGATCTTGGGCTCCATGGCCAGCGCCCGGGCGATGGCCACCCGCTGTTGCTGCCCGCCCGACAGCCGGGAGGGATATTCGTCCCGCTTGTCCGACAGACCCACCCAGGCCAGCAACTCCTCCGCCCTGGCAATGGCCTCCTCTCTGGGCACCTTTTTGACGGTGATCGGCGCTTCGATGATGTTGCCCAGGGCGGTCATGTGGGGAAAGAGGTTAAACTGCTGAAAGACCATGCCCGCCTTTTTGCGCAGTTCGCGGATCTGATGGCGTTGCTCGCGACCCGGATCGCGGGCGTCAATCACCACCCGGTCAATTTCGATGGTGCCCGCCGACGGCTGCTCCAGATAGTTCAGGCAGCGCAGAAAGGTGCTCTTGCCGCCTCCCGATGGCCCGATGATGACCACCACCTCGCCCGGCATGACCTCCAGGTCCACCCCCCTGATCACGTGCAGGGGGCCGAAATATTTATGCAGCCCTTTCACTCTGATAATCGGTTCTGCCATTCCACGCTTCCTCTCAGAGAGCTTGTAATTGACTCGACAATGTTCAATGAACGTACATGGCGGTCAAGGCGGACCTCACCCCCTCCCCTCCGAATTCCGAATTCGGAATTCCGAATTCGGGGATGGTTCAAAATTGGTTGACACTTTTGTGACCGAAGGCCTTCATCGCCCCTCACCCCCCTTTGTCCCCCCTCTCCCTCTGGCCTTGCGGCCAGGGGAGAGGGGGGATCAGCCCACCCCCTCCCCTCGCCCGCCGCCGCAGGCGAGCGGGAGAGGGGAGGGGGCAGGGGGGAGGGGTGAGGGCCAGGAGGTCAAATCGAACATTGTCGAGTTGATTATCTCCTCTCGCTCCGCGCCATATAATTTTCCAGCTTGCCCTGCAAGAACTGGAATATGACGGTCAGAATCCAATAGAAGGCTGCGGCGATGAGAAAGGTCTCCAACGCCCGGAAGTACTGGCGGCCGATCTTTTGCGCCCGGTAGCTCAGCTCCCACACGGCCATCACCGACACCAGCGCCGAGTCCTTCATCATGGCGATGAACTCATTGCCGATGGGCGGGATGACAATGCGGAAGGCCTGGGGCAGGACGATCCGGCGCAGGGTCTGGGTCGCCGACATGCCCAGCGCATGGGCCGCTTCGTGCTGGCCCTTGCCGATGGCCTGGATGCCAGCCCGAAAGATTTCGGTCATATAAGCCCCATAGTTCACGCCCAGGGCCAGGACACCGGCGACCTCGGCCGGCAGGACGACGTTCAAACGGGGCAATCCCAGATACCAGATGTAGATCTGCACCAGCAGGGGGGTGCCCCGGATGAGGGAGACATAAAAGCTGGCCAGGCCGTTGGTGATCGGGTTCCTGGACAGCCGGCCCAACGCCCCCAGCAGGGCCAGGACCACTGCCAGCGAGATGGAGAGGAAGGAGATGTAAAAGGTCACGCCGGCGCCGGTCATGATAAAGCGGAGCCAGTGGCCCATGAACGCCACATCGAGGTTGAAGCGGCGCAACACCGAGTAGAGGACCACCAGCAACCCGATCCAGATGGCAGCTCCATACACCCCCAGGCGGGCCTGAAATGTCCGCCGGCTGGTCATCAACCGCTGGGCCAGGGGCAGGTGCTCAGGGGCTTCGTAGTGAATGGCCACCGGTTCGCGCGTCAGAACCAGGAGCAACATCACATACCACAACACCAGCACCATCGCCGGCCACGCGACCTGGAGTCGAACCTCCCAGGAGACAGGGTAACTCAGAGCCTCCAGGAGTGGGAGGCCCAGGACAATGATCGGCCCCAACAGAAAGAGGGCCAGGGCAAGCAGGTGGCTCCACGTCCAGCCTCGCCACAGGCCCCACAGGCAGGCCAGCCCCACCAGGCCGCTGATCCAGGTCCAGGTTGTAAAGAGCCGGCCCCATATCGGCAAGAAGCCATAGCGGGTCCATTCCAGGTGGGTGATTTTCTGATTGGTCGTCTCCCACACGCGGACGGTTCCATCGTCTGCGGCCGAGAGGATGGTATCGGGCTGAAAGCCGAACAACACCCCGGTCACGGCGCTCAGGTGTCCTTCGTACACGGCGGTAAATTTGCCGCCCGGGATGCGCCAGGTGCGGAGCTTGGTGTCAGCGCTGCCGGAGAGCAGGCTCCTGCCATCCTGGCCGAAGAGCAGGCTGGTCACAGCCCCATAGTGCCCTTCGGCCATCCAGGCCACGTCGCCGCTCTCTACATTCCAAAAGGCGCAGGTGGCGTCCTGCGCCCCAGAGGCCAGGAGCTGGCCATCAGGGCTGAAGGCCAGGGACAGGACCGGCCGCCTGTGCCCCAGCCACGTTTTCTCCTCCGCACTTTCCCAGCGGCCTTCCAGCCGGCGGACGGCCATGCCGGTGCGGGTGTCCCAGAGCTGGATGTTGGGGCCGTCGCCCACAGCCAGGAGGGTGCCATCCGGGCTGAGGGCCACCGCGTGAGTGGTGTCCTGACCGGGGCCGAAGGAGCGGATCTCCGGCCCTGGGGCCATGCCGGTATCAGGCCAGGCCGAAACGTCCCACAGCCGCACAATCCCATCGTCGCCGACCGTCGCCAGCCGCTCACCGTTGGCCGACAGGGAGAGGCCGTTCAGCGGCCCGTGGGTGTCCAGGGCAAGCCGGCCCTGGCCGGTGGTCGCATCCCAGACCCGCACCGTCCCATCGCGGCCGGCCGAGATCAGGGTCGAGCGGCCGGGGACAAAGGCCAGGCCGACGACCGGGCCGCTATGGCCGACCAGGGTGCGCCCGGTCCAGTCCTGTGTATTCCACAGGCGCACCGTTCCATCCTGAAGTGCAGCCGCCAGCAGAGAACCGTCACTGCTGAGGGCCAGGCCCCTGACCTGGATGGTCATCGGCAGCCGGACAGGGCCGCCGGCCCAGGCCTGAACCGCATACAGCAGGCTCAAGACAGCGGTGAGGGCGATCAGGCTGAGGAGCAGCCTCACCGCCCGGGGCCGGGATCGGAAACTGGACAGGATTCCCATCTTTGCCATCTTGCCTCCTGCGTCTTGCCTGCCGCTAAATCCGCAACCGGGGGTCCAGCGCGTCGCGCAGGCCATCCCCCAGCAGGTTAAAGCCCAGCACGCTGAGCATGATCGCCACGCCGGGAAAGAGGACCGCCCACCAGGCCCCGCTGGCCAGATATTTGTAGCTGTCACCCAGCATCGCCCCCCACTCCGGTTCAGGAGGGATTGCTCCCAGGCCCAGGAAGCCCAGAGCGCCGGCCCACAGGATGGCGTTGGCCAGGCCCATCGTCGCCTGGACAATGACCGGCGACAGGCTGTTGGGCACAATGTGGCGGAACAGGAGGCGGGCCTGCCCCACCCCGACCGCCCGGGCAGCGGTGATATACTCCTTTTCCACCACCGACAGCACCGTGGACCGCACCAGCCGGGCGTAGACCGGGATGCCCACGAAACCGATGGCGATCATCCCTTTGTCCAGGCCCGGCCCCAGCATGGCGACGATGGCGATGGCCAGCAGGATGCCGGGAAAAGCCAGAATAATATCCATCAGCCGCATGATGAGGTTCGAGACCAGCGCCCCCCCCAGCGGCAGGGCCACCACTGCCCCGGTGAGCAGGCCCAACAGCCCACAGACGGCTGCCACGTAGGGGTTGACCATCAGCGCCGGCAGGCCCCCCAGCAGCAGGCCCACCCCGCCAAACAGGAGGGGCCGGACTGCCTTCCCGGCCCACAGCCTGTCCAGGACCGCCGCGGCGATCCCCAGGCCCGCAAAGAGGAGCATCTGCCAGACCTGACCCGCAATCCAGGCCAAGATGGCCCCCAGGCACAACCCGATCCCCCCTGCTATGATCCCCCGTCCTGCAGAACCGAGGGGCATCGTCTCATAGAATCCGGCCAGCAGGCCCAGCAGCCCGCCGATGGTCAGTGAAATCCCGACGGCCACCACCCCCACCCGCAGCGAGTTCCATCCGCCATGGACCACCCGCCGGAAAATATCGCGCCCCACCTTGTCGGTGCCGAAGGGATGGATGGTGGGGATCTCGGCTGTCGGCTTCAGATGGGGCGGTTTCAACTTGAGGGAATAGTCGGAATCGGTTTTGGGGTTATACTCCCAGAAAAAGTGGGCCAACACCGTGGATAGGATGAAAAAGAGGACAATCGCCATCCCCAGGCGGGCCATGTTGCTGGAGATCATCCGCCGCCAGGCATCGCCCCACAACGAGCGATGTTCCCGCACCGCAAAATCGGTGACGACCCCCTTCCTGGGGGGCGGAGCGACCGGTCGTCTGCTCCGCTCAGCTTCTGGAACCTGCTGCTGATCGGCCATGCTCCCCCTCACTCGTAATGGATGCGCGGGTCCAGAAAGGCATACGACAGGTCCACGAGCAGGTTGACGATGACAAAGATGACGGCAATGAGCAGCGTCCCTCCCTGCACCACCGGATAATCCCGCGCCAGGATGGCATCGTACACCCATTTGCCGATGCCCGGCCAGGCAAAGATCGTTTCGGTGATGACCGCCCCGGCCAGCAGGTTGCCGGTTTGCAGGCCGATAATGGTGATGACCGGCAGAAAAGCGTTCTTGAGGGCATGGCGCAACAGGACCACCCGCTCGCGCAGACCTTTGGCATGGGCGGTGCGGATATAGTCTTCCTGCAACACCTCTAACATGCTGGACCGGGTCATGCGGGCGATGATGGCCATGGGGATGGTGGCCAGGGCTGCGGCCGGCATGGCCAGATGTTTCAAGGCATCCACAAAGGCCGCCGTGTCCCCCCGGATCAGGCTGTCAATCAGGTAGAAATGGGTCGCCGTCTGAAGCTCGCGGGTGGCCTCCAGGCGGCCGCCGATAGGCAGCCACTTCAGGAACACGGCAAAGAGCATGATCTCCATCAGCCCCAGCCAGAAGATGGGCATCGAGACGCCGATCAGGGAGCCGAGCATACTGAGGCCATCCCATACCGAATTCCGCCGTGCCGCAGAGAGGATGCCGGCCGGGATGCCCACCAGCACGGCGATGATCATAGAAAACAGGGCCAGTTCCACCGTGGCCGGAAAGCGCAGCTTTAACTCATTGGCGATGGGGATGCGGCGGTGGATCGAGTCGCCCAGGTTCCCTGTGAGCAGCCGGCCCAGGAAGCGGAGATACTGGCTGTCGAAAAACCTCCTGATATCGCCCTGTTTCAGGGCCTCGATGTCCAGGAACACCGGCCGGTTCAACCCCAGTTGTTCCCGGATCCGTTCGACATTGTCCTGGGCAGCATGTTCTCCCAGCATGGCCACGGCCGGATCGCCGGGGATCAGGCGCAGGAAAAAAAAGACCACCACCGTCACCCCCAACAGGGTGGGGATCAGCGAGATGAGCCGACGGATCGTATAGCGGGTCACGACTCCTCCCTGAACTCAGCCTCCTGCAGGGTGGGGCCGGGTAGCCGAGGGCATTGCCCTCGGCTACCCAAAGGGGGGTGCAGCACACGCCTGCACCCCCCTGTGCTCCACTCCATCGTTCTGAATCGCCCGTGAAGCAGGGGCGATGGACCGGTTACGGCTGGATCGTGACCCACTCGTAGTAGTCGGCACCCACCGGCTGCGGCACGTAGCCCTGCACCTTCTTGGAGAAGATGAGCGGCGTCTGGTTGTGGGCGATCCAGATGCGGGCCACATCATCGTGGAGCAGTTGCTCGATCTGCTTATACATCGGCTCGCGCTTGTCCTGACCGGGCGTGACCAGCGCCTGGTAGCACAGGTCGGCCACCTGCTGGTTGGCGTACCAACCCTCGCGCTTGTCAGGCTCCTTCGTCTCGCCGGCCGCGCTCAGCCCGCCGAAGAAGTAGTTGTGGAAGTTGTCCGGGTCACCGTTGTCGCCACCCCAGCCGAGCATATACAGCCCGACGAGCTGCCCGGTGCGGCGCAGGCCCAGGTAGGTCGGCCAGTCGCCGGCCAGTTCCATGGTGACATTAAAGCCGGCCTTGGCCAGGTCGGCGGCCATCGCCTCCCCGATCTCCTTGGGGCTGGGGTAGTAGAAGCGGGTGACCGGCATGTAATAGAAGCGGAGCGGGATCTTGTCGCCGGCTTTGTAGGTCACATTGCCGTCGGCATCGGTGATGTCTTCGGCGATGGTCACTTCACTCAGTCCGTTGGGGAAGCCGGCCTCGGCCAGGAGCTTCTTCGACAGTTCCGGATCGTAGGTCCAGTCCTCGATGGCGTCGTTGTGGCCCCACACCAGCGGCGGCAGGAAGTTGGTCGCCACCTGGCCATATTTGCCGTAAAAGTTTTCGACCAGCGCCTTCTTGTTGATGGCGTGGGCCACCGCCTCGCGCACCCGCTTGTCCTGAAATTCCTTGATCTTGAAGTTAAAGGCCACGTAGGCGGTGTTCAACGCCGGTCGGGTCAGGACATACAGGTTGGGATCGGCCTCGGCGGCAGCCAGGTCTTCGACCGTCGCCTGCTCGGTGGCGTGGATGTCGCCCGATTTGAGGGCCAGGAAGCGGGCCGAGTCGTCGGGGATCACCTTCCAGATGATCTGGTCAATGGTCGGTTTGCCGCCCCAGTAGTCGGGGTTGGCCACCACCGTGATGTGGTCGCCTTCCACCCACTCTTTGAAGATGAACGGCCCGGTGCCGACGCAGCCGGCTTCCGGCTGGCCATACTTCTCGCCATACTTCTGGATGGCAGCCGGGCTGGAGATGGCGAACATGTCCATGGCCAGGTTGGCCAGGAAGGGGGCCAGCGGTTGGGCGAGGGTGAACTTGACGGTATAGTCGTCCACCTTCTCCACGGCGGTGATCAGGCTGGCGTCGTCAAAGCCACCCCACATGGCTTCATAATATTCGAACACCTGGCTGGCAAAGTGGTAGGGATTGTCGGTGAAGCGCCAGCGGTCAAAGTTAAAGATGACGGCGTCGGCATTAAAGTCGGTCCCGTCGTGGAACTTGACCCCCTGGCGCAGCTTGCAGGTCCACTCGGTGGCGTTCTCGTTGGGGGTGCACTCCTCGGCCAGGGCCGGGATCGGCGTGGTGGAGCCGGGCTTGTACTGGTAGAGCGGCTCCAGGCATTGGCCGGTGACCCGGAAGGACTCGCCGTCGGTGACGATGGCCGGGTCCAACTGCACCGAGTCGCCGCCCCGGCCAAAGATGAAGGTGCCTCCCGCCGCCGGCTTGATGACGGTGGTCAGGTCAATGCCGTACCACTTGAGCGATAGCTCGGTGAGGGTGCCATCTTCATGCATGGCCTTGACGATCTCGTTCAGCTTCTGGAGCATCTTGTCCGACGGCCCCCGGCTCTTGTCCAGGGCGAAGGCCAAAGGCTCATAGTAGGCCGGCGTGCCCACATACTTGAGCGGCACGCCGCTGTCAATCGCCTGTTGGATGGTCGGCTGGGCCGACATCACCGCATCCAGGCGGACGCCGTCGCCCAGGGCCAGGTCCTGGATCGCCTCGGCATCGGTGGTGTACGGTTTGACCTTGACGCCGGCCGGCGGATCGTACATCACCTCACCGCCGATCATCTTCAGCGTGCCGGCCAGGTAGGCTTCGTAGGTGGTGGCCGTCCCCAACCCCACCGTCTTGCCTGTCAGGTCCTGGGGGGTGCGGATGGTGGTGTTGTCTTTGTGGACGGCAAAGGAGGCAGGGGTATAGTAGTACGGGTCGGTGAACCACAGCACCTGCATCCGGTCCTCGGTGATGGTCATCGAGCCGATGCTCAGGTCCCAGCGGCCACCCCAGTTGCCGGCGGTGATGATGTCCCAGTCGGGGGTCACGAACTCGACCGCGACTCCCAGCCGTTTGGCCACCTCCTTGGCCACGTCCACATCAAACCCATCCAGCTCGCCTTTCTCGTTCAAAAAGCTCTGGGGGGCATAGTTGGGGTCGGTCGAGACCACCAGTTTGCCGGCAGCCATGACCTGGTCCAACAGGTCACCGGTCGGCTTGGCTGCCTCGGTTGGCTTGGCTGCCTCGGTTGGCTTGGCTGCCTCGGTTGGCTTGGCTGCCTCGGTTGGCTTAGTGGGCGCAGGCGTGGGGCCGCACGCGGCCAACAGGGTCGCCACCAGGCTCAGCACCAGCAACAGGCTCCATACTGCACGCTTTCCAGACATCTTTTTCTCCTCCTATTCTGCACATAGTTTGAGATTCACCCTGATTGCGATCTAGATCCCCTGCTCGCGATCCCTCACCTCCTTTCCACCAGAGTCGAAGACAGGCTGGTCGTCGCCAATTCAGTATAGCAAAACATGCACGATCTGTCAAGGCGGTGGCCTGATAAAAGAGCTTGTAGGACAACGGCCAGCCGTTGTCCTACAAGCTCACATTCGGGGATGAGGAGGGGTCGGGGGATGACCCGTCGCAACCTGTCAAATCAAGTGGCCCATGGCGTTAAAAGCTTTTCTGAAAGCGGCATAATCGGCCGCCAGAACATCATAGAGGGGCAGAGGGCTCACAGACATCTTCCTGGGGCGGGCGGGGGTGCTTCAGCCGTTCATAGGCCTCCAGGCCGATGCACTCCGCCGCCGCCGGGCACCAGTCAATACATGACGCGCCTCGCTCCTTGCTCACCCACAGATGGCAATGAGGGCAGCGGGCCAGCGGCTCATCGGACCAGATCTCCATCTCTTCCCCGCAATGGGGACACTCGATATATTCCGGTCGGGCATCCTTGAACACGATGGCGCCCGGACAGCCTTTCATCATCTTTCCCACCTCCTGTAGCTGAGCCTCCCCGCTATTATAGCAGGCCCGTCATCTGCCGTCTATGACTTTTGTCAGGTCCCAGGTTTGACATCCATCTCAAGTCATGCTACACTGGTATAAACAATTGAAGCATCTCCGAGCCTCGCTGCCTAAAGACAGGGAGGGGTCTACGGCGTGAGGCCGGTAGGGTACCGCTGGAAACGGCGATGCCTCCCAGCTTTGGAAAGGAGATGCCTCCAGGCATGGGGCGGGCGCGGCACCCTCTGAGGTTGCCGTGCCCTATTGTGCAGCGGCGTCTCCAACAGGGGACGCCGTTTTTGGTCGCGATTGAAATCGGCCTCTTGGGGCGCTCCGCGCCGGGCGTCGGCCTGCGCCGACGCACCGGTCGGGGCAGGCCGACCATTGGCCGCAGGCCCTGCAGGCTGACTTTTCGCGATTGAAATCGGCCTCTTGGGGCGCTCCGCGCCGGGCGTCGGCCTGCGCCGACGCACCGGTCGGGGCAGGGCAGGCTGACTTTTCGCGATTGAAATCGGCCTCTTGGGGCGCTCCGCGCCGGGCGTCGGCCGACGCCGACGCACCGGTCG
>Ga0209162_1001587_pt1 | contig 21790 bp, 20 predicted proteins | sample YNPNPMetaG_FD_187121 | JGI IMG/M metagenome (GOLD analysis project Ga0209162, IMG submission 187121) | Anoxygenic and chlorotrophic microbial mat microbial communities from Yellowstone National Park, USA - YNP NP MetaG (SPAdes) (version 2) ...
GCCATTTTTTTATAAGGCGGCCCAGCATGGCCTTTATATCATCCGGTATATCGAGAGCTATAAATATGCGCGCCATATTGCAGGGAGATGCGCAGCCAGTCCAGGGCGGTTTCGGCTGTCAGCTGTTGTATGCTGGTGCGGGTTAATGGTATATGGTTATTTTCAGACCTTGAGAATAGAAAACGCTGGCAGGAGGTCTGTTGTGGAGTGGCAAGGGCTATATAGACCGTGCCGATGGGTTTTTCTGGGCTGCCGCCAGTAGGCCCTGCTATACCAGTGACTGCGAGGGCGTAATCGGTTTTGGCAAGCCTGCGCAGCCCTTCCGCCATCTGAATAGCGGTCTGTTCACTTACTGCACCGAACTGTTCTAATGTCTCCTGTCGCACCTTCAATATGTCCATCTTGGCCTGGTTGCTATAGGTTATTACTCCTCTTTCAAACCACTGGGAACTACCTGGTATGGATGTGATGCGGCTTGCGATGAGTCCACCTGTGCAGGACTCAGCCGTGGCCACTGTGGCGTGCTTTCTAAGCAGCAGGTCCCCGATGATGGCCTCTATGGTCTCGTCTCCATCACAAATCACATGCCTGTCCAGCAAGGAGATGAGATGTTGCCAGAAGTTTATGGCCCTTTCCAGACCCTGGTCCTTGTAGAGATCCCCTTGAATGTTTTGAGTCTGACCCTCTGCAATGCCTCTTGGAGATTTATAGACCATGGAGATCAAGACCTCTGGAAATACTGGATAATATCCAATGGTTACGTTTTCAGGTATGGAAGATGTATAAACTATGCGGTTGATCTCTGTTTCTGGAAGACCGAATGTCCGCATGACCCGGTAATAGACAGCCTGTGCCGGCAGGTGGTTTTGCAGCCACGGGATGACCTTTTCCTGTAAAAGGGCGACAGCCTGCCCAGGCACGCCCGGAAGAAAGAAAAGAGGGGTGTCGCCATGAATCAGAAGATAACCCGAGGCGTCTCCTTCGGGTTTAAGAGGCACGGAGCCAAAGGGCATTGACGCCAATTTTTCCTTTATCTTTTGTGAAAATCCATTGTGATTCTCCAGTTTGCGCAGGACATCTCCGTTTATGGTCAGGGGCAGCCCCATGGCATGAGCTGCTGCCTCTGATGTGATGTCATCGGTGGTCGGACCAAGGCCGCCTGTCAGAATGAGGAATTCCGCCCGTTTTATGGCTGGAATCAGGACATCCTGAATGTCAGTAGTGTCATCGCCTACAGTGGTGATGCGCTGGCATGTCCAACCTGCCTCGAACAGTTTACGGGCGATGGTGTGACTCGTGGTGTTGAGGGTGGAGCCCAGCAGCAGTTCGTCTCCTATGGCGATGATCTCGTAGGACATGATGTCTTCACAGGGGAATGGCATACAGACAGATATTGGCGAGAATACCGGCCATGATATCGTCCGCCATGATCCCTATGCCTCCTTTCAACCTTTCCATTTGTCTTATGGGAAATGGTTTGAATATATCCAATATGCGAAAGAGGACAAGACCTGTCAACAGATGCAAAATGACCGGTTCATGCCCTACAAGTGTTATGAACATGCCTGCTATTTCGTCTATAACTACAAGAGACGGGTCTTTGACATGAAGTATGCGGCTTGTCACATCTGCTGTTATAATGCCTGCTACAACAAGAAAAATGGCGCAAACCAGTTGAAATGTCAAGCCGTCTTGATGCAGGATGTATCTTGCGCTCCAAAATACGAATAGCCCCACCACACTTCCACATGTGCCTGGCGCATAGGGTGAATAGCCGGCGCCAAAGCCGGATGCCACGGCGATGGACAGGCGCTTCATGCCGGTTGTTATCAGTCTTTCAGGGTGTGTTTCTCTATCCATGCATAGATCTTTTCCCTGTAAAACCAGACAGGTATCATGAGTAGCAGGGAAACCGCTAAGATGACGGCGGCATGATGAATGTTCCCATCATAGAGGTCGGCGCCCTGAATGGTAAGTAACCAGGTGCCGGGTATGCGGCCTATGGTGCTGATAATGAAGAACGCCTGCCACGGAATACGGCTGAAACCCATGATGTAACAGAGGATATCCTTTGGAAAGCCTGGAATCAGATAAAATATGAAGGTGATGAAGAGCCCTTGATGTTCCACCAGGTATTCAAGGCGGTTGTAGAGAGTGGTTTGTTGAATGTAGGGCTTGATCAATGCCCTGAAATATCTGCCTGCAAAAAAGGCGGCCATGCTACCCATGGTCAGGCCGAGGGTGGAGTATATCAGGCCAAGCCAGGGGCCGAAGAGAAAACCGCCTAGAATGCCGGTGGCCTCACCAGGCACAAAGGAGATTACCACCTGTGTAATTTGAAGCGCCATAAAGAAGACAGGGGCGAGAATGGGCCAGTCCGCAAAAAGGCTGCGCACCTTGGCGCGTTCCTCATAGATGTTCATCAACATATCCCATGCGATTCGAAATGCGCCTTCCGGCAGCAACAGGAATGAGATGACAGTAACGGCCAGCACAATGCCTGCCAGTACATACAGCACCACCTGTTTTTTTCTGATATGCCCTGGTTGGTTCTCTTTCACATTAGTAGCTCAATACGAATGGGGCAATTGTAGGGGGGTATGCGTCCTCCTATGCATCAGGTCGGATTTCATGACAGATTATTTCGCAAAAGCAAAGTGTCTTTGCGCCAATTCCAGTCATCCTTTTGGGGATAGTCCAGCATGTAATGTCCGCCTCGGCTTTCCAACCTATTGCCAGCTGCCCGTATAACCAGGCTGGCCACCTGTGCCAGATTACGCAGTTCTATAAAGTCACTGGTGAGCAGATAGTCCCAGTAGTGTTGTTGAATCTCTTTTAAAATGGGTTCTATGCGTTGGGCCGCCAGGGACAGGCGTTTGGTGCTGCGAACAATACCCACATAGTCCCACATGAGGCGTCGAATGGTGTCCCAGTTGTGTGAGATCAGCACCCCCTCCTGCATGTCCACTGCCTTGCCTGTCTTCCATTCTGGCGGGTTTGGAATGGTTTGAGTCTGTGTTAATGGCCAGAGGGATTGAATGCGCATAAAGGCCTGATGTGCCATGATCAGATTTTCCAGAAGTGAGTTGGATGCCAAGCGGTTTGCCCCATGAAAACCAGTGCAGGCCGTCTCTCCCACGGCAAACAGGCCTGAAAGGTCGGTCTGGCCATAGGCATCTGTCACCACGCCGCCGCACATGTAATGGGCGGCGGGGACCACGGGAATGGGTTCTTTGGTGATGTCGATTCCTAATTTCAGACACACAGAGTAGATTTGAGGAAAGCGTTTTTTGATGAAGTCAGGTTTTTTATGAGTGATATCCAAGTAGACATAATCCCTGCCACTTTTTTTGAGCTCTGCGTCTATGGCCCTTGCGATCACATCCCTGTTGGCCAATTCCATCTCCTTTGGGGCATATCTCTCCATGAATGCCTCTCCCTCATATGTGAGGAGTCGGGCCCCCTCGCCCCTCAATGCCTCTGAGATGAGAAAGTTCTTGCGTTGTGAGTGATAGAGGCAGGTGGGATGAAACTGAACGAATTCCAGATTGGCTACTCTTGCGCCGGCCCTGTATGCCATGGCGATGCCGTCTCCTGTGGAGACATCTGGGTTTGTGGTATAGAGATAGACCTTGCCGCATCCACCTGTGGAGAGGATGATAAAACGGGCCAAGAAGGTATCAATGGCACCTGTGGTACCATTTAAGGCATATAGCCCCACCACCCTGCGCCTTTTCTGAGAACAAGGTCTGTGAGGCATGGTCTGCTGGGCTTCGGCCTTTTGGGCAGTAACGGTGGGTTCAGGTGAGTGAGATGAGTGGTCATGAAAACAGCCATCAGCCTCCATCACAATGAGGTCAACTGCTGTGTGGCCTTCCAAAAGTGTGATGTCTTTACAATCCATGGCGCGCAAAAGTAGCGTCTCCTGTATGGCCCTGCCCGTGTAGTCTCCCACATGCCAGATGCGCCGTCTGGAGTGTCCTCCCTCCTTGCCGAGGCTGATTTTACCCCTCTTATCCCTGTCAAAACGCAGGCCATAGCCTTCCAATTCAGCCATGCGTTCGGGTGCTTGCCTGACTATAAGCCTCACCATGTCTTCGTGACAAAGCCCATCCCCAGCCTTTATGGTGTCGTATTCATGGAGTTCAAAGTCGTCATCCTCGCCTGAGACACAGCAGACACCACCTTGAGCCAGGTTAGTGGCGGTGTCATTGGCCTTTTTCTTGGTCAGAATGGTCACTCTGCCCAGTGTGCTCAGCTTTATGGCCAGGCTCAGACCTGATATACCGCTTCCTATGATGAGGAAATCTGTTTCAAATGTCATGACTGAAATATATCAGAAAACTTCTCTGCCATTTGTCTTTGTAGCTTTAACATGATCTCCTGCATGGATGGGTCTGCCCATTTGGAGGTGCGCAGATAAAATATGTGGGCCCATTCCTCCAAGGTGGCATGGACCATGATCTCCGTCTTGCAGGAATTGGGAAGCACAGTGCGGGCTGCCTGAGGTGAGGAGACCTTGAGGAGTTCCAGGTAGGTCCTTTCAGCCTCCTCCATGGCACGCTGCCACAGCTTGTATTCAGGCGAGCCTTCTCTATAAAAACATGGTTTTATAAAGACCACCTCACCTCCAAATCTTTCCTGGTCATAACGGCAATAGCGTTGGGATTCCTGGAGATAAGAGGCCACGCGATGCCTCACCAACTCATGGCTCACAGCCCTATTGATGATGAGATGCACCAAAACAGTGCGATGTCTTTTTTTGAGATATACAGGCAGGGCATCTATCTCCTGAGGCGAAAGCATGCGTATAGCCACATCGTCTGGCACCACCAAACCATGTTTGGGCAAAAGGTCTGCATAGAGCACGGGATAGGCGGAAGACAGGTGTTTTAAGATGGCCTTGGAGATCTTGAGGGGGCCGTGGTCCAGAATGAGTTCCCTAAAGGCCCTGGGGTTGCCAGAGATCAGGAAGTGTTTTTTCTCTAAGCGGTCTGCGGTGAGAAAGCGGGGAATGGTCTCAAAGAGCTTTTGTAAAATCGCCTCTGTGTCAACGGTTACATCCAGGACAATCTGTCCCATCTCCATAACAGAGAGATGCCCCCGCTCAATAATGCCTTTGATGAAGCTGATGGCTGAATCAGGGGTTATTCGGTCTTCGCTCTTATAGCAGACACGGCCGCAGCGTTCGATCTGTTGTAGCAGGCGGCCTTCCTGAAAATATTCATCTATGATATGACAATTGGATTCTATTATCTTCATATTTTACCCCTTTACAGAGCCTTTGTAAAAGGCCTGGTAGGCCTTGTGTGACATAAGGATGTCCGCCTTATGGGCTATTTCAAAGGGAGAGTGCATGCTTAAAAGGGGTGGACCTGCATCCACTACACTCATACCATGATAGGCTAAATACTTGGCCACTGTGCCGCCTCCGCCTTCGTCCACCTTGCCCAGTTCACCTGCCTGCCAGATGACCTTGGCCTGGTTCCATGTGCGCCGAATCCAGTTCACATACTCGGCGTGGGCGTCATTGGCGCCATATTTACCCCTGGAACCCGTGTATTTGGTGAGACAGATGCCATATCCCATGAGGGCGTCGTTGCGCTTTTCGTGCACCTCTTGATAATCTGGATCCACACCTGCGGTCACATCTGCGCTGATGGCCCTGGAGTTGCGCAGGATCTGAAGCAGGGTATCAGGGTGTGTCTTTTTGCCCAGGTAATGGAGCAGGTCATAGAGCAAGAGTTCTAAGATGCGGGATTTGGCCCCTGTGTTGCCATCACTGCCGATCTCCTCCTTGTCCATAAAGAGGGCTATGCAGGTAGAAGTGGGTCTTTCTGTGGTCAACAAGGCGGTCATGGAGGTATATGCACAGATACGGTCGTCCTGGCCATAGCCTCCCACAAACGCCCGATCCAATCCCACATCCCTGGCAGGGCCAGCAGGCGTGATCTCAATCTCTGCACTGATGAAATCCTCTTCGGTGATGCCGTATTGTTGGTGCAATATCTGTAGGAGATGCAACTTTACCGCCTCTTTCATGTCCTCTGGTCCTAAAATGGGCAGGCCGCCAAAGATGACATTGAGCTTCTCGGCAGGTATTGCCTCTGAGAGTTTTTTGTCGGCCTGGACCTTGCCAGCTAAGTGCGGAAGCAGGTCGTTTATGGCAAAGACCGGATCCGAAGGCTGCTCTCCCAGCACCACCTCAATGGTCTTGCCTGTGTGTGTAAGGACAACCCCGTGTATGGCCAGGGGTCTGGCGAGCCACTGAAACTTTTTGATACCGCCGTAGTAGTGGGTCTTGAGATAGGCCATGTCCAGTTCTTCATATAGGGGGTTTTGCTTCAGGTCCAGCCTTGGGGCATCGATGTGAGAGGCGATGAGGTGAAAGCCGCTTAGGAGGTCTTGTTTGCCTAAATGAATCAGGGCTGCCACCTTGCCATTGATCTGCCAAAGGATTTTTGTGCCTGCTTTTGAGCTTGTAATGGATTCAAAGCCGTTTTTAATGGCCATCTCGCTGATAAAGCGCACGGCCTCCCGCTCTGTCTTGACCTCACTTAAAAAGCGTATATAGTCCACGGCATAGTCCATGGCCTCTTTGCGCTCATCATCCGTCATCTGAGGCCAGATGCCTTTCCTTTCGCACATGAGTTGTTTTTTTAGCTGTTTTATCTCATTTTTGGAATAGGTTTTGTTCATTGTGTACTCCCATTAGACCAACGCTGTGTTATTACTTCGATTATTTTGTTATTGCTGTTGACGGTTACAATGCGGCTTTCACCCATGAGGCACTCTTGGCTGTCAAAGAGGCCGTAGGAGGCGATGATGATCAGGTCTCCAGGTTCGCCTTTTCTGGCAGCTGCACCGTTTAGACATACCATGCCCGACCCACTTGCAGCCTCTATCACATAGGTATCGAAGCGTTCGCCATTTGAGATGTTATATACCATGATCTGCTCAAAGGGCATGAGATTGGCCGCCTCTATCAGGTCCTTATCTAAGGAGAGGCTGCCTTCGTAGTTAAGGGCTGTCTGTGTAACAGTGGCCCTATGTATCTTGGATTTCAGCATGGAACGAAGCATGTCATTCCCTTTTCAATGTCCTTTTATAATGTGCATATTGTCTATGAGTCGAGTCTTTCCTATCCAAACGGCCAGGGCCACCAGCACCTCCTTTGCCCTTTGAAACCCTTGTTCGTCATAGGGCTGAAGGGTTGAAGGATCGCCTATGAAGACATAGTCAACCCTGGCTAAGGTTCTGGCCGAGATTGGGGTCAAAACAGCTTTTTTGAGGTCAATCAAGGAGATGTCCTTTTGTGTTAAGGCAGCCCTTGCTGCACACAGGGCCTCATAAAGACACACGGCCTCTCTGCGTTCCTCTTTCGAAAGATATGTATTGCGAGAGCTCATGGCCAGTCCATCCGGCTCCCTTACGGTCTCATGGGCCACTATCTCCACAGGCATGTTCAGGTCCCGCACCATGCGTCGAATGATGGCCAGTTGTTGAAAATCCTTTTGGCCAAAGACGGCCTTGTCAGGCTGTACAATGCCAAAGAGTTTGGCCACGACAGTGGCTACCCCCCTGAAATGACCTGGTCTGCTTTGGCCGCAAAGATGTTCCGAAAGACCCTCCACATTCACCCATGTGCTGAAGTCTTTTGCATACAGCTCCTCTGCACTGGGCGTAAAGAGGATGTCCACCCCTGCCTCTTCGGCCATGCGTGTGTCCCTTTGAAGGTCTCGAGGGTATTTAGAGAGGTCTTCCTGAGGGCCGAATTGTGTGGGATTGACAAACAGGCTCACCACCACTTGCTCTGATATGGTTTTGGCCTTTTTCATAAGGGCTATGTGGCCCGCGTGGAAAAAGCCCATAGTGGGCACCAAGGCAGTGGTCACGCCCTGTCTCTTGTGCTGTAAGGCCGCGGCAGCCATCTCACATACAGAAGAGATTATTCTCATTGGCACTCCTTTTCCACCTGACAGGCCCCTTCCTGGTTTTCAGTTGGCAAAAGAGGAGAGGAGAGAAGGGAGTCTATGCCCTGGGGGGGTTCAGGTAGTAGGCAGTGGTCCCGAACATAATTTACTATATTTTCCTGGCCCTTCACCAGCTCCAGCCCACTGGAGGTCTCGGAAAGCAGAATGGGTATGGTGTAGATGCCAAGCATCTTGAGCATGGCCTTGTTGACCTCTGGATTGTAGTCGTTTATGGCTGGCAGGTCTTTGAAGAGCTCCTGCGCCTTTGTCAGTCGTGTGACAGGATTGAAATGAAACTCGCATAGAGAGCAGTTGGCCAATTCCTTTAAGACCGCCTGGCAGTGAGGACAGTTTTCAGAAAAGATGAGATACATGCGGTGTCGGGGTTTTTCGCAGCTTTTTACTGCATAGGTGCCCTTATTCAAGGACAATTCATCTAATTTTAGCGAAGAGGTGTCGAAGTTCAGGGATGCAAAGACAGCCAACTGTAACCCCAGTATAATGACGGCCTTGCTGAGTTGCCTGATACCCAGGACTGTATTCATCAGGACAATGAATCCAAATATGATAAGGCAATAGAGACAGATCGTTTTTACTACGAACAGCTGAAACCCCACCAAAATTCCCTCTGCCACCATGCCCATGAACAGCAGGAACTGCAAAAGGGAGCATGAGGCTGTTTGGGGCCGGTTGTAGGCATCGAAGAGATAGTGTCTGTGTTTATGTCCCTGTCTGCTGCCAACCGTCAGCCAGAAAAGCAGTTGAAAATAGATAATGCCCGCCAGATTGATATATGTCTGAGAGACACGTGTGAGGTCGTGCACCACCTCGCATCCATCGTTTGGGCAGAAGGATTTGCCTGTGGTCAGAATGGTGAATATCTGGGCCAGAATGATGAGTGTGGCTAAAAGGCCCAGGATCAACAGGGCGGTTCTCTGTCTGGGGCTCATGTCAGGTTCCATGTGCGTCATCCCTTGTTTTTTTACAGAATCAACCGCTTTTCATTGGTTATGCGGTAGTCCAGATAATATAACACAGGAACCACCAGTCTTGAAAAGATAGTTGCAGCTATCTCGCCCGACATCAAGGCAATAGCCAAACCCTGAAATATGGGATCAAAGAGTATCACAAATGAGCCCACCACCACGGCAGATGCCGTAAGGAGCATGGGCCTAAAACGCACAGCGCCTGCATCTATCACCGCCTCTTCTATGGAAAGCCCTTCCTTCAGGCGTAACTCGATGAAATCCACTAAAATTATGGAGTTTCTGACCACTATGCCTGCACCCGCAATAAACCCTATCATGGAGGTAGCGGTAAAGAAGGCACCCATCAATGCGTGGGCTGGTATGATGCCTATTAAGGACAAGGGAATGGGGGATAGGATTACCAATGGCACGGTATATGACCTGAACCATCCCACCACCAAAATAAAGATGATTACCACCACCACTGCAAAGGCGCCTCCCATGTCCCTAAAGACCTCATAGGTGATGTGCCATTCTCCATCCCATTTCATACTCCATTCCTTGGTGGAAAAGGGCTGAGTGGTGTAGAGTATCTCCAAGCGTTCCTGGTTATCTGGGTTGTTTATGGCCAAATTCTTTAATTTGTCATTTAATTTTAAGATGGCATACACAGGGCTTTCCTCCTCGCCCGAGACATCCCCTGTTACATATACCACCGGCTGCAGGTTTTTGTGATATATGGGGTGTTCTATGGTCTTTTCCTCTACTTTTACCACCTCTGCGAGCCTGACCATGCCTTTAGCTGCAGCCACCTGAATGTTTTGTAGATTGCTTACGAGGTTTCTATCTGCTAAGGGTAGTTTTACTACTATGGGTACATCCTCTTTACTGTTGTTGTCGTGCAAGAGGCCGGTAACACTGCCCTTTAGGGCTGTTTGCAGCACTCCGAGGAGGTGTTCTGGCGTGATACCCAGGGCCAAGGCCTTATCTTGCTCTACGGTCATGACCAACTCCTTTTGTGGATCTGTCATGTACCAGTCCACATCCACTACGCCATCTGTGTCCTGGAATATCTTCTTTACCTTGCTTGCAATCTCTATCTGTCTTTCGTAATCAGGTCCATATACCTCTGCCACCAGGGTCTGTAGCACAGGTGGACCTGGTGGTATCTCCGTCACCTTTATGCGTGCCCCATGCCTCTGGGCTATAGCGGTCAGCTCTGGCCTCAAACGCTTGCTTATGTCATGGCTCTGTTCCTTTCTGAGATGTTTGGGCAGGAGGTTTACCTGAATATCTGCCACGGTTGGTCCGCTTCTCATGTAGTAATGGCGCACCAATCCATTGAAATTGAACGGGGATGCGGTGCCGATATATATCTCGCAATCGGTCACGACAGGTTGCTCCATGAGATATCGGGCCAGCTCCTCCGCCACCGCTGCTGTCCTTTCCAAGGAGGTGCCGTTGGGCATATCAATAATCACCTGAAATTCACTCTTGTTGTCAAAGGGCAGCATCTTGACCTTGACGACCTTTGTATAGATGAGGGAACATGCCACTAAAAAGCAACAGGCCATGATGCCAAGAAACCCCCATCTCCAGGCAGGTTTTTTAATGAGGTGTCCCATGATCCAGCGGTATAGGCGGGTTAGCAGGCCTTCCTGCTCGGTTTCATGCTCAGGGACGCCCTTCAGGATGTGGTATGCGGCCCAAGGTGTGATGACAAAGGAGATGAGCATGGACAGGAACATGGCCACAGAGGCGCCCACAGGCATGGGACGCATGTAGGGGCCCATGAGCCCGCGCACAAAGGCCAGCGGCAAAATGGCGGCTATGACCGTAAATGTGGCCAGGATCAGGGGGCTTCCCACCTCTACCACCGCCTTTGTGATGATGTCCTTAATGGCTAATCCCTTGTTTTCAGGCATGCGCAGGTGCCGGATGATGTTCTCCACGCCTACTATGGGGTCATCCACCAGAATACCGATGCAGAAGATGAGGGCGAAAAGCGTAACCCTGTTCAAGGTATAGCCGTAGAGATAGTAGATGAAGAGGGTCAGGGCCAGGGTGACGGGTATGGCCACCAATACCACCAGGCTGGCCCTAATACCCAAGAGCAAGGCCATTAGAATGGCCACAGAGATGGTGGCAAGGGCCAGATGCTCCAGAAGCTCGTCGGACTTCATCTTGGCGGTCTCGCCGTAGTCCCTTGTGATCACCATGTGAACATCATAGGGTAGAATGTGCCCGCGCAATGTCTCTACCTTGCGAAGTACCTCTTTGGCCAAGTCGGTGGCGTTTTCCCCCTTTTTCTTGGCCACTTGCAGAGTGACTGCATTTTTCAGGCCTGATTGTGGTATCTGTGTGTCCTTTTGCGAAGCGGCCTTGCCGCCTCCGATCATCACATATGAGATGGGTTCTTCAGGGCCGTCCAAGACCTCTGCCACTTCCTTTAAGAATACGGGTTTGGCGTTGTGGACATGGACAACGGTATTTTCCACATCTTGAAGAGTGCGAAAGAAGTTATTGAGGCGAACGGAGATATTTTGATTGTTTTCAGTGAGTTCTGTGACCCAGGAGGCCTGATTTTGAGATGAAATGGCGGCTATTACAGCCTTAATATCCAAACCCATGGCATGGAGGGCATCTTCTCTTGGAATAATGCGAACCTCTCTTTTGAGCCCTCCTATGACCTTGGTCTCGCTGATGCCCGGAATGCTGCGGACTTCGTCGTTCAACTGGGCTACGATCTGTCGCAGGGTCATGGGGTCATGCCTGTCTGACCAAAAGGTAAGGGCAAGTATGGGCACATCATCAATGGAGTGCGCCTTTAACAGGGGTTTGGAACAGCCCGGCGGTATCCAGTCGAAGTGGGAATAGAGCTTGTCATACAAACGGATGGTGCTCTTTTCTGTATCCTCTCCCACCTTGAAGCGCACAATGGTTATGGACTCTCCTGATCCTGCCGTGGAATAGACATACTCCACGCCCGGAATCTCCCAGATGAGCTTTTCCATGGGCCCGATGACGCGATTTTCCATCTCCTTGGGTGAGGCACCTGGCATGGAGACCAGGACGTCTATCATGGGGACCACGATCTGTGGTTCTTCCTCACTGGGAGTAAAGAGGATGGCAAAGAGGCCCAATAGCAGGCTTGCGGCTATGGCCAAGGGAGTCAGTTTGGAATCAACGAAAAATCCTGTGATGTTGTGAAGGAAACCGTGGTTATTCAAGCCTAATACCCTCCCGGACCTGCTCTAAATTGGATGTAACTATAGTTTCCTTTGAATCCAGGCCGCCCAATACCTCTACCCATTTTTCTTCTGTAGTTTCCTGTGTTGCCCTGGCGTCCTTGCTTGTGTCCTGATTTAGCTTCATTTCAGTCCATTCATTACCCAGTTTCACCACCCGCCAGTGGGCTACGCGGTCCCTGCCAATGGTATAAACACCTGTGATGCCTCCTCGATTCACCAAGGCCTTTTGTGGTACGGCTATGATCTGTCTTGTGCCGGTAGCAATGGCCATCCTTCCGAACATGCCGCTTTGCAGGCCCTTGAGCTGGAGTTCAGACCTTACAATGAAGGTATTGGTGGTAGGGCTGATCTGGGGGACGATTTCGCTGATGGTGGTCGTAAATGGTGTCTCAGAGCCCATGGCTGGTATGGAGATCCAGACTCGCTGACCCCGGGCCAGTTGATGTATCAAGGCTTGGTCCACATTAGTCTCAAACCAGAATCCATGGTCTTTTGAATCGATTTTGAGGATCGGCATTCCAGCATTGACATAACTGCCTGCATCTATGAGTTTTTCCACCACCCATCCATTTACAGGAGAGACTATGCTTGTATATTGTAGCAGGTTGTTGACCTCTTGAATGCGGGCATCCACCGCTCGAATGTTGGCATTCATGGCATTTAAACGTTCTTCAGCTGCATTGACCGCGCTTTGTGCCCTTTCAAACTCATCTTCTGTGGCAGCATTTTCATTTTTCAGACGTTCGATGCGTTTGAAATTGGCCTTGACATAGTCTAATTCGGCCTCCATAGCCATTTTTTGCCGTTTTAGGGCATCCTTTTCTGCCATAAGACTGTTGGTTTTGGCCTGGATCTCTGTATCATCAATTTGGACCAGGAGGCTTCCACTTGAGACGCTATCCCCTGCATTTACAGTAATATTTTTGATATAGCCTGGAATCTTAGACGCCAGTAGAATCTGTCTTTTGGCCTGAACCCTGCCAGTAAAGACCGCCTCTGATAAGGTGGTCTTGACCGGCACCTCCATGACATCCGCCTTGACAGTGGATGGGATCTTTTTGGCGGTATCGTCCTGTCTGGAGATGCATGCTGTTGTGCCGAATAAAAGGCATGTGCAAAGGCAGTAAAAAAACAGTGTTTTCTTCATAAGTTTCCTCTCGATATAAGGGTTATTATGTGTTTTTGTGAATATCTTTGAATTAGTTTGTGTCCAGAAGGCCTGTGGACAACTTTAGGCCGGTCTCAGCGGTTAAGACATCAAAGGACGTGCGCTGTAGGTCAAGTCCAGCCTGTTTTAAGGCGGTTTCAGCGGCCAGCAGCTCCACCATTAATGCCATACCGTTATTGTAGCGGCTTTGCAGGATTCTAAAGGCCTCCTGGGCGTTTTCCAGTGAGTGTCTGGCTACCTCCCTTTGTTTGAGGGCTGTCTTCAGATTATAATATGCCTCCCTTACCTCCATTCTGACCTGCTCCTCCATGTCTTTGACCTGATGTGAGATGGCCTGTTCTTGGAGTTTAGCCGCTGCTATCCGGGCCTTATCGCCTGTACCATTGAAGAGATTAAAGGAGATTACCCCAGCCACAGCCCATGCATCGCCATCCGAACCCACAAAGTCCTTGGCGTTCATCTCATAGACGCCTTGCAGGGAAACAGAGGGCAGGTAACTGAATTCAGCCTGTTTTGTGTTCAAACGGCCCAATTCCAGGTGTTTTTGGGCAATGGTCATGTCTGGTCGCTTTTGTACAGCGATGTCAGTGAGTTCAGCAAGGGATTTGTTTAAGAGGTCTAGTTGGCTGTTTAAAAGTTCCGTTGCATCGCTTAAACACCAGGCCGTATCCTGTGGTAGGCCCATGAGTTTGTTCAGCCTGGCCATGGCGATCTGCCAATCCCCTTCGGCCTTTATCTTTTCCATCTCCACCTGTGCCTTGTGTACCCGTGCAGATGTGACATCGGAAAATAGGGCATTTCCTGTGCTGTAACGTTTGGAGGCCAGGTCCTCTAAGGATGAAGCGGTCTTTAAGGAGTTCTCTAGGACATTTAACCTCCCTTGGGAGAGCAGGGTGTCGTAATATGTCTTCTCCACCAGAAAACGGATGGTTTGCTTTATCTTGAGGAGTTCTGTGTCTGTTTTGTTGGCCTGTGTCTTGGCTGTTTCATAGCCTATCCACTCCTTGCCCTGGTCGAAGATGGGTTGTGTGAGGATAAACTGGGTCTTCCAGTTGTTATAGGCCGATGGATGATTTAAGCGATTTAACTGAAAATCCTGGGCGGTGAATGCCTCCTGTTGAAGTTTTTGTGTAAAGACCATGGGAGGAGAATTGGTCTGTTCTATGCGTTCCTGCAGGTCCAGCCTGGGCAGAAAACGACTAAAGCCCACCTTGACATTTTCCAGGTCTGCTTGCAGCCTTGCATGGGCGCCTTGAATGAGCTGGTTGTTTTTAATGGCATTTTCCACGGCCTTTTCAAGGGTAAGGGTCTCCTCAGCATGACCTTGATCGGCCATTAAAAATATCATAATAATATATAACAGATACAAAAAAGGCGATGTCTTTTTGCCGTACATGCAGGCTTTCTCCTTTAGTACTTTTAATTTATTGAAATTTGTTGTATCAAAAGGCCTCTGATGGTTGTTGTATAAAACAAAGGAATTTTAGTCTGTAGAATGCAATCGTCAAGTATTTTCATGTTGGTTATGTTGTAGTTAATGAGTTATTTCAGATTTTTTACTCATCAATAACGCAAAGGATTTTATAATTATGCAAACCTTGCTATATCCTGTTACATATCCTGGTATGATGTTACTGAGGACAGTAACCCAATTATTTCCAAATATCCGTGTGTTAACGCCTACTGAAGACTTGGTGACGGAGGTGCAGGCCCTTTTTCAGGCCGTGGGCGCAAATGGGCAGGCATGTTGTCCTGAGCCATTGCAGGATGGACTTTCAGAGATGCTTCAGCGCTTTCAGCAGTGGACGGGCTGGGCATTTACGCTTGGAGTAGGAGAGAGGCTTTCAGGCCACAGCTTTATCTCCATGGCCAGTGGGCAGGAGGAGACACTTCAGGCCATTGTGGAGCGCATCAAGGGCGATGCCGTGAGTAATTCATTGCTCATGGCAAGGTTTTTTCTGTGGTTAGCCCATCAGGCGGATAGGACAGAAAATGAGGTTCAGAGCGGCCTGGAGGCCCTGTCTGACCAAAGGCCGCTGTTTGCAGAGCCATTGGAGGAGACAGCCTCTTTCAGCAGAGAGACATTCCAACCCATACGGCTGGAACCCCTGTCACAGGTCAAAAAACGGCTTGTGAACTGGGCTGAGTTGGCCAAAAACTATCTGATAGCCACTCAAGAGCTGTTGCCATTGGGCCAGGATGTGGGGGTGAAGGACCTGCTGGACAGCCATTATGAGGCCGTGTTCCCTGGTCGCATAGCCCAGGAGCTGGTGACCCTGCGCCTGTCTAACCATGACCTGGTGAACCTTGAAGAATCACATGAATTTATGCAGGCATGGCAGGCTATTTTGCAGCTCTTGATGGATGTAATGTCAGCTCAAGAAGAAGTGGAAAAGAAACTCACGAATGTCAAGGGATTGGCAAAGGTGCTTGAGGGAGTGGTGGCCACGCCCGAACCCAAGACGATTAACCTGACCTGCACCATGTATTTGGGTATCTCGTGGCAGGATCTGTTGCTTTCTGCCTGTGGAAAACAAGAGAGAAGGGCACCTTCCTTTGACAGGCGTTTGTGTGGAGTGTCATTCTTTGTCTTTTAGCCGTTTTTGAGGAACATGGCCAGATACAGGGCATTGTAGATGCTATCGGGAAGAATGCGTACGGTCTTAGCCAGTTCTGGTGACAGCCCCTTGCCGTTCCATGCAGTTAATCCTGGCTGGATATTTGAAATGGGAAGCCTGATGGGTAAGGGTTTAATGGCCTCAGGTATGCGTTTTAGCACATGGTTCACCACCATTTCATTTTCCTCGGGTGCGAAGGAACATGTGCAATATACGATTATGCCGCCCGGTTTCGTGGCCTGAATGGCTGAAAATAAAAGCTGTTTCTGCTTTCGGGCCAGTTCCTGTATCTTTTTTTCGCTCCAGTGCGACCATGAGGCCGGTTCTTGTATGGAAAATCTCGCCTCCGAAGAGCAGGGTGCGTCCAGCAGTGTGCGGTCAAACCTGCCTTGGCATTTGAATCCAACGGTTTTGCCATCTTGCAGATATGTCCTGACGTTTTTTGCACCATGTAGTTCGAGGATATGCCGCAATTTGAAAAAACGCGGCTTCACTGCCTCCACTGCCGAGATTTGCCCTGTATTTTCCATGAGTTCCGCCAGAATCAGTGTCTTGCCACCAGGGGCCGCCGCCAGGTCCAGCACGGTCTCGCCCGGCATCGGAGCAAGGAGAAGCGCTGCCAGGAGGCTGGACGGGTTTTGAATGTAGATCAGCCCGTTTTCTGCAAATGGATGTGAAAGCAGCATTGCCCTGTTTTCAGCAGGGCAATGGAACATGTGAGGCCAGTAGTCAAAGGCCGTTGCACGAATGCCAGCCCCTTTCAGGCCGGTCATGACGGCTTGTGGACTCGCCTTCAGGCGGTTGATGCGAAATGAGACGAGCTTGGGTATCAGGAAAGATGTAATCACCTCGTGGTAAACGGCATCTGAAGGCAGTATGAGCCGCAACCTTCGAAGAAACGCTTCGGGTAACTGCGTCGCCGTGTTCAACGCCTCTGACTCTATAGCAATGTGAATTCTGCCTTTAACTGCTGTTGAATCGTTGGGTTAGTCCTGAATCGTGATGGCCCCTGCCGGACACATGGCCGCCGCTGATTCGCAGTCGCAGGTATGGCATTTGTCAGGCCCGATCACCTGCGCCTTGTCGTCTTGCAGTTCAAATACCTCAGGGCATACCTCCACACAGCTTCCGCATCCCACACAGAGTTCCTGATCCACTACCGGAGTCGCCATAATTTACCTCCCTATGTCTTTGATATTGTTGCAAGCCTGGCCGCAAGAACCGACCAGGTTTCAAACGCCTGCATATGATCCATGACCCCTCTGGCCGTCATCCAACCCTGATGTGTCAGGTGTTCGCCGTGATTTATGAAAAGGCCCTCGGCATTCGCCACCTCGAGGATATGAACTGCCCCTAAGTGCACCCGTCCCACTGCATTGGATTCGTCGTTTATCCAGCCTATGAATCGAGGGAAAGAAAATGCCCCGGCCCCCCTAATCTCTTCCGCCAATTCGCGTCTCAATGCCCTTTCGTATATCTCGTGTGTGCCGGCGGTGCCTTCTGCATCCTCTTGGTCGATGTGACCGCCTATTCCGATGGATTGAAGCCCTGCAAGCCTGCCTTCCTTTATCTGTTTTTCACGGCGATATACAAAAAAACGGTCTTGGTGTTGCAGGATTACATAGGGAATGAGCTGCTTCAGGCTGTCGTCCACCTCTGCCTGTTCTCTGTTGATAAATTGAAAGGGAAGGCGCAGTAGGTCTTGTAGATGAGGAGGCGAGGGTCTGATGCCTGAAAAGAGAGGTGCGCCGAACAGCGGCTCTAAAAATTTTCGATGAATACAGAGGATCTGCTGTGTTTTCATAAAGGGATTGATTACCAGATAATGCAGAAAATGGAAAGTGTAGCTGCCACACTTTCAAAAGCCTTTTTACTCTGTTAGATTGCAGGAAACCTCTGCGAAACAAGATTTGTCTCAATATGATGTAACAGGAGGAATATTCATGGATCAGGGGATTTTTGAGCTGACCCTCACGAATCAAGATGGAAATCAGGTGAAATTAAAGGATCTTTTGGGCAAATGGCTGATACTCTATGCCTATCCCAAGGACAATACCAGCGGTTGCACTCAGGAGGCATTGGACTTTTCAGCGGCCTTGGATTGGTTTCACGCCCACGGTGCTGAGGTGGTGGGTGTGAGCCCTGACTCCGCAAAGAGTCACAAGAATTTTGAAACCAAACACGCCTTAAGAATCACCTTGCTGAGTGATGCAGAAAAAAGGCTGCTTCAGGCCTTGAATGCCTGGGGGCCAAAGGTCATGTGCGGCAGGCAGTGTATGGGCGTGATTCGCAGCACCTTCATCTTTGATGCAAACGGTGTGCTGCGAAGGGAGTGGCGCAATGTCAAGGTCAAGGGGCATGTGGAGGAGGTCAAGGCCGCATTTGAGGCATTGATACACGAGTGATGAATGTGAGCCCTGCCAATATGAATCTGCCGTCCGGGGCCCGTATTCACCTGTTGGGCATCTGTGGTACCGGCATGGCCGCCCTGGCCGGTCTGCTACATCAGCAGGGCTATGTGGTCACTGGTTCGGATACACAATTTTATCCGCCCATGGGTGAGCTGTTGAAGCGGCTTGGGCTTTGCACCTTTCAGGGCTACAGGGCTGAACACCTCGAGGCAGCCCAGCCCCATCTGGTCATCATCGGAAATGTCATCTCCAGGGGTAATGAGGAGGCGCAGGCCGTGATGGACAGGGGCATTCCTTTTATGTCCTTTCCGGAGGCCTTGCGTAGCTTTTTTCTTTTAAATCGAACACCGCTGGTGGTGGCAGGGACTCACGGCAAGACCACTACCTCCTCCCTCTTGGTGGCTGGCTTGGAGGCCGCTGGTTTCGTGCCTGGTTTTATGATAGGAGGCATCTTGAGGGAGTATGGTGTGGGTTTTCGCTTGGGTGAGCCGCCGTGGTTTGTGCTGGAAGGCGACGAGTATGACACGGCATTTTTCGATAAAAACCCCAAGTTTTTGCACTATGCCCCTCAAGGTTTAATTGTCACGAGCCTGGAGTTCGACCATGCAGATATCTATGCAGACCTGAATGCTGTGAAACAGGCATTTAGGCGATTGGTAGCGATTGTGCCATCGAATGGTGTTATTGTAGCCTGCTCTGACTGGCCTCATCTCATGGATGTGTGCGAGGCCGCCTCCTGTCCGGTGATTACCTATGGATCAGACGGCAATATGCCTTCTTTTTCCAGTCAGCATTGGGCGTTGGCGGATTACGCAGCCTCTGTCGAGGGAATCACCTTCAATGCCCTGCTGCAAGGCAAGGTCATGCATCAGGTCAGGCTTCCTATGCCGGGAATGCACAATGCATTGAACGCCCTGTCGGTCCTGGCCCTTCTTTATGCATTGGGTATTCCGTTGAAGGCTGCGGCCGCAGGTCTTGCCCTTGCAAAGGGTGTGAAGCGCAGGCAGGAGGTGCTGGCCGAAGTGAACGGTGTCTTGGTCATAGACGATTTTGCACACCACCCAGGCGCGGTGAGCGTCACCTTGCAGGCCTTGAAGGAGCGATATGAGGGCAGAAGACTCCTGGTTGTTTTTGAGCCGCGCACAAATACCAGTCAGCGGGCCGTGTTTCAGGCCGCGTATGCAGAGGCCTTCGATGCGGCGGATTTAGTGTTTGTGCGAGAGGCCCCACACCCTGAAAAGGCGCCGCCTACTGACCGCTTTTCTTCCGTTAAACTGGTAAGCGACTTGAATGATCGAGGTGTTGCGGCCTTTTGGGGCATGAATGCCCAGGAATTGCTCAATAAATTATTAGAACAGGTTAGACCATACGATGTGGTGGCTGTGCTCTCCAATGGCGCCTTTGAAGGCATACACGACCGTTTGATTGCCGCGTTACAAGAGAGGAGTAAATGAGCACTCGGAGTGGTCTGCCTTTTTTTCAGGAGTTGTGCCGGGCGAGCGATTCCGGTGCCCGTCGTGGCAGGCTGTTGCTGGCTCATGGTAGTGTGGAGACCCCTTGTTTCATGCCGGTGGGCACTCAGGCCAGTGTCAAGGCATTGTCACCCGATGACCTTTTATCCTGTGGGGCACAGATCATTCTGGGCAATACCTATCATCTATATCTGCGGCCTGGCCATGAACTCATTGGGGAATTGGGCGGGCTTCATAAATTTATGGGCTGGAATGGCCCTATTCTTACGGACAGCGGCGGCTTTCAGATATACAGCCTTGCGCAGATGTGCCGCATTCAGGAGGAAGGGGCCGAATTCCGTTCCCATATAGATGGTTCCCTGCACAGGCTTACACCGGAATTGGTGGTAGAGATACAGGAGGCCCTGGGTTCGGATATCATGATGCCTCTGGATGTCTGCATTCCATACGGTGCCTCATACGATGAGGCGGTAAACGCCCTTGAACGCACCACTCGATGGGCTATTCGCTGTAAAAACGCTCAAAAGCGAAGGGAGTTGGCCTTGTTTGCCATCATTCAGGGAGGCATGTTTCCGGAGCTGCGAAGGCGCAGCGCGCAGGAGCTTTTGGCCCTGGGAATGGACGGCTATGCCATCGGGGGTCTGAGTGTAGGAGAGCCCAAGGAGGTGATGCTGCAAATATTGGGCGAGGTCAGGCCTGTCATTCCGCGGTGTTATCCCGTCTATTTGATGGGTGTGGGGACGCCTGAGGACCTGGTGGATGCAGTGGATCTGGGGGTGGACATGTTTGACTGTGTGATGCCCACTCGAAACGCCAGAAATGGAAAAATCTTTACTTCTTTTGGACATATTGTTATAAAGAATGCACAGTATGCCGGAGACAATCGCCCCATAGACGAGGAATGTCAGTGTTATACCTGCAGAAACTTTTCTCGTGCATATCTTCGCCATCTTTTTATGGCCAATGAGCTGCTGGTATATAGATTGCTTTCCATACACAACATATATTATTATCAATCCCTCATGAAATCCATGAGAGATGCCATAGAAGCAGATGAATTTCAGTCTTTCAAAGGCAAATTTTATGAAAAAAGGAGTGTAAAACAATGAACCTCATTTCCACCGCATTCGCCATGGGAGGCGCACCCGATGCCCAGCAGGCGGCTGTTCAGGCGGGCCCGGCGGCCGCTCTCATGCAGTTTCTGCCCCTCGTCTTGATCTTCGTGATCTTTTATTTTCTGCTCATTCGTCCTCAACAGAAGCGCGCCAAGGAACACCAGAATTTTCTGGACAACCTCAAAAAGGGTGATGAGATTGTCACCGCAGGGGGCATAATAGGCCGTATAACAGGGCTGACAGACCAGGTGGTTACAATTGAGGTGGCCGACAATGTCAGGCTTAAGGTGTTGCGTGCCAACATTTCCGGGCCTGGGCCTTCCAGGGCTGATAAGGCAGAGAAATAGCAGCCATCTTCACGATAGATGCCTTCGCCTTATTTGTGAGGCATGCACCTGTTAGAGGGGGTGTTTATGCGTAAGGTCTTTTTGTTGTTATCCTGTTTTTTGTTGAGTATTGTCCATGTGCCGGCTGTCTTTGGCGAGGCTGGTTTTACACAGGCGGATCGTGAGCGTCTTGTGCGCCTGGAGGCCACTTTACAGACCTACATGCAGCAAAATGACAAGCGTTTGGACGACCTGCAGCGCACCACCAATCAGCGTTTGGATGACCTGCAGCGTTCTGTTGATCAGCGGTTTACACAGATGGACAAGCGTTTGGAGTTTATGCAGAACCTTATGATAGGCATGCTTGCGGTGTTTGGCAGCCTTTGTGGTGTGTTTGTGGGTCTTTTGTTGTGGGACCGAAAGACCTTTAAGGAGAAGGCGAAGGAGGAGGCGCTGAAGGAACTGGAGGAGAAGTGGCGTATCTCTGC
>Ga0209162_1001588_pt1 | contig 21790 bp, 9 predicted proteins | sample YNPNPMetaG_FD_187121 | JGI IMG/M metagenome (GOLD analysis project Ga0209162, IMG submission 187121) | Anoxygenic and chlorotrophic microbial mat microbial communities from Yellowstone National Park, USA - YNP NP MetaG (SPAdes) (version 2) ...
GGAACACCAATGAACCCCAGACAGCTCACGGCCAGCCATAACGCATGCACACGCAGCATACGGATCCTATATCACAGTCGCGCCCCTTTGGCAAACCACTCAGCGCGGCGCAACCGCAACCAAATGATCACGGCGAGATAAATGCGTTCGTTCCAAGTTTGGCACTCCGTCGCGCCGCGCTGAAAGGGGCGACTTCGTCGCCCACGGGGGAGATGCGATTGGCATCAGCGGACGAACAGTTCGAAAGCAAAAGTCTCGAACCACCCGCTGATCTGCGATTCTTGCGAAGATTATCCGATATTATGCTCCAAAGGCCGCACTGTTACCACCGCACTGCTCGCTGCCAGAGAAGCAGATACTGACAAATTGAGCACACTCGCAGTCTCAACACCTTCGCAAATATCATCGATTTGTCTGTACAACCACTCAACGTTCTCGCCCGTTCTGCTGCGGCCCAAAGGCTGGACTACAAACCGCCGCGGTTTGTAGTGCAGGCTTCAGCCTGCGTTGGACGTGGATTTACCAAACACCCTTCAGTTGTCCCGATCGGACATCACAGTGCCAACGGCGCAGTCCATACCAGCCTTGAGTAACGCACCACAAAGAGCCGCCCCATTTCATTTCATAATCCGAGACCCGAAGGCCCGTTCCTACCCACGCAAGACCTCTCCGGATCCATGCGCCAAGGGACGGGCGCACTCCCGTCGCGATTGTTTCCTCCAACGCGTTGGGACGACCGCCGCCATCTTTCACCACCCCATTTTTCTGCCCTCCATTTTTCTGCCAATCCCTCTTCCACATTTTTTCGCTTTTTTCGGCTATCACCGAAAAACCACGTTCGGGTTCTCTCTGTTAGCCGAAACAAGGAAAAGAAAACGAAAGCACTATTTGTGCGGGCGCGGGATCAGCAAAACGACCAAGAGAAAGCCAAGTTCAGAGGTTTCTTGATTCAAACGTGTAGTGCGGCATAACAAAAGAGCCTTCCGAGAAAAAGGCCTGGACTCAGGCTACCCTGCCGAATTCTGGAACACCGGAACCAGTTGCAAGGGGTCTCCGGATCATGTTAACTGGTGCGACAACGAAGTGGCAAATGCAGCACAAAGCGACTGCTTGGTGAGTTTGGAAGGCAGACAGTCTTCGGGTTTGCCGGACTTGTTCAGTCGGCTGCTTCTCGAAACGATTTTGCTCATGTTGTTGATCCCGGCTTTGTGTCATGCAGGAGCGGACCTCCGCTGGCAGGCCGGAACAGGGTACAGGTTTGCGCCAGTCACACCGGCGCAGACCGGGAGGATTGGCTTCAAGCTTTTGGCGCCCGGCGAAACCGGTGTTGTTTTCACAAATTTACTTCACCAATCCCGTTACATCACCAACCAGATATACTTGAACGGCTCGGGCGTTGCTGCGGGCGACATCGACGGCGACGGATGGTGCGATCTTTTCTTTTGCGCCATTGACGGGTCAAACGTGCTCTATCGCAACCTTGGCGGTTGGCGTTTCGAGGACATCACAGCATCGGCAGGCGTCGCGATGCCGGGTATGTCGTCAAGTGGCGCAACTTTTGCCGACCTCGATGGCGACGGCGATCTTGACCTGATTGTGAACACGGTTGGGAATGGCACGCACATTTTTGCCAACGACGGCAAAGGCCATTTTTCGAGCGCCTGCGCCAAAGGCCCGCTCAATTACTTGCGCGCGGGCATGACAGTCGCGCTCGCAGACACAGACGGCGACGGCGATCTTGATCTTTATGTGTCAAACTATCGAACGACAACAGTGCGTGACATGCCGAACACGCGCCTGACGATCAATGACACTCCTGACGGTCTGGTTGTTGTCGAGGTCAACGGCAGGCCTGCGACCGACCCCGACCTTGCGGGAAGGTTCACTGTGACACGCGATGGCCGGTATCGTGAAAATGGCGAGCCGGATGCGTTTTACCTGAACGATGGCAGCTTCAATTTCACGTTTGTGCCGTTTACCGGCGGACGGTTTCTTGACGAAGATGGCAAACCACTCAGGTCGCCACTGTATGATTGGGGGTTGTCTGTCACCTTCCGAGATTTGACAGGGGACATGGCACCGGACATCTACGTTTGCAACGACTTCGAGTCACCCGACAGGATTTGGATCAATGATGGGAAAGGCGGATTTCGCGCGATCCATCGGCTTGCGCTGCGCCACACCAGCATTTTCTCGATGAGCGTGGACGTTGCCGACATCAACCGGGACGGCTTTTTTGACATTGTGGTTTCAGACATGCTCAGCCGCGACCATGCAAAACGAATGCTCGAAACGGGCGAAATCGAGCCGACGTTCCTGCCAATTGGCGCAATTGACAACCGGCCTCAGTACTCGCACAACATGCTCTTCCTCAATCGCGGCGATGGCACCTACGCCGAAATCTCCCAGTACGCCGGTGTTCAGGCCTCAGAGTGGACATGGTCGCCGAACTTCCTCGATGTGGACCTTGACGGCTACGAAGACATTGTTATTTCGACCGGCCACGAGCTCCAAATGATGAACGGAGACATAATTGCGAGAGCTGACGCAATGAAAGTTCAACGGCAGATGTCGGGTTCAGAACTGCAGCGGCTGCGCGTAATGTTTCCGCGATACAACACCCCAAACGTGGCATTCCGAAACCGTGGAAACCTGACCTTTGCCGATGTAAGCGATGAATGGGGTTTCAACAACGCCGATGTCGGCAATGCGATGGCGATGGCAGACCTTGACAACGACGGCGACCTCGACGTCGTAATCAACAACCTGAACGGTGTTGCGGAGGTGTATCGCAACGACACTGATGCCCCGCGAGTTGCCGTCCGGCTGCGTGGGCGACCACCCAATACGCAGGGAATTGGCGCGCGTATCGAGGTGTTCGGCGGCCCAGTGCCGGTCCAGTCGCAGGAAATGATTTGCGGCGGGCGATATCTTTCCGGGGCTGAAGCGCTGCGCGTGTTTGCGGCCGGCGCAATGACAAACCGCCTGACAATTCAAGTTACCTGGCGCGACGGGACCAGGAGCGTTGTGTCCAACGCATTGCCAAATCACATTTACGAGGTGGACCAATCACATGCGACGCCGTGCACGCCGGATCCAAATCAAGAGCCACAGCCGTTGTTCGAAGACGTCAGTTTCATCCTCAACCACAGGCATCACGAAGACCCGTTTGACGATTTTGGTCGGCAACCTTTGATGCCACACAAGTTGAGCCAGATGGGCCCGGGGGTATCGTGGATTGACATTGACGGCGATGGCGCAGACGATCTTGTCATTGGGTCTGGAAGAGGCGGAAAACTGGCCTGTTACCTGAATCGCAGCCGGGCCAATTTCGTTCTTTCAACCAACGCGGTTTTCACAAGGACGGTTGCCCGTGATCAGACAAGCATTCTGGCAGTTGGCGCCACGCTCATCGTCGGTTCCAGCAACTACGAGGACGGGCTCACCAATGGCGGCTACATTCGCATTTATGACGTTGCCCGATCAATGTCCGGCGAAAGTGTGACAGGTCCGACCTGCAGCACAGGTCCGCTGGCTCTTGCTGATGTTGATGCGGATGGGAGCATGGAATTGTTCATCGGTGGGCGCGCAGTGCCTGGCCGCTATCCGGAACCTGCCGATTCAGTTCTTCTGAAAACCGAGGGCGGGCGAATGAGCGTGGCGCGTCGGTTTGCCAAATTGGGCATGGTAAGCGGCGCGGTTTTCAGTGACCTTGACAATGACGGTTTTCCGGAACTTGTTTTGGCGTGCGACTGGGGTCCAATCCGGGTTTTTCGCAACCAGCGTGGAGAGCTCACAGAGTGGGACCCGCCAATAGCAGGTGAACTGCCGCCGAACCCGCCTGACAGCCGCACCACGAAGATTCCCGCCGGGTCAAGGTTGAGTCGCCTCACGGGCTGGTGGGCCGGGGTTGCCACGGGTGATCTGGACGGCGACGGTCGGTTTGACATTATTGTTTCAAATTGGGGGTTAAACAGCCGCTATCGGCCGTCATTGAATTCGCCGATCTGGATACACTATGGCGATATAGCAGGTAGCGGCGGAGTCGATATCATCGAAAGTTACGTTAACCCGGCAACCGGCAAGGAAGTTCCACGGCGCGGCATGCGCCCTGTCGTCGCCGTGTTCCCGTTCGTTGTCGAGAAAACAGATACACTCGAAGCCTATGGGAAGGCCACCGTGCAGGAGCTCTTTGGTGAAAGGCTCGCCGGGGCGGCGGTCGTCGAGGCAACAACCCTCGCCTCAGTTGTGTTGTTCAACCGCGGCGATCATTTTGTAGTTGTTCCCCTGCCGGCCGAGGCCCAATGGTCACCGGCGTTTGGGATTTGCATTGCCGACTTTGACGGGGACGGCTGTGAAGACGTGTTCTTGAGCCAGAACTTTTTTGCAGTGAACCCCGATGAATGGCGTCATGACGCCGGGCGCGGCCTGCTTTTGCGCGGCGACGGTCGGGGAGGGCTTCGGCCCGTCGCCGGTCAGGTCAGTGGAATCAAGGTCTATGGCGAGCAACGCGGTTGTGCTGTGGGAGACTACGACGCGGATGGACGGCCTGACATTGTGGTCACGCAAAACGGAAACGAAACCAAGCTGTTTCACAACGTTTCAGGCAAGCCGGGATTGCGCGTCCGATGTGTTGGACCGCCGGGCAATCCGACGGGCATTGGCGCCAATGTCAGGTTGAAATTCAAGTCGGGTCGGCTCGGAGCGCCGCGCGAAATCCAGTCCGGTTCAGGCTATTGGTCCCGCAATTCCGACACCATGGTTTTGGCGACGCCCGAGCCGCCAGCAGAGGTTTTGGTGCGCTGGCCCGGTGGACAGGAAGTCAGCGCTCCGATCCAGGCCAACGCGCGTGAGATCGCTCTGGATATGAAGGGAAATGCAAGAACTGTCCGGTGACAAACTCATCCATGAAAAGGGACGATAAAAGCCGCGCAGAAACCAGCCCTGGATTGCCATCAAATCAGGTACATCGGTTCACTCTTCTTAACCGCACTGCATGGGCGTTGCTCACGGCTGTCGCCGTTGCCGTTGCCCAGCAAGAAACACCCGGCACACCGCATGTGTACGATGACGATGAACCCGCCCCGGTTGCTGCAGCTTTGAGGGGTGAAATGACAGCCCGCCGTGATTGCAGCCTGTGCCATCTTTACGTGCCACCATCAATGCTGACGAAAAGCAACTGGTACGCGCAAATACTGCCACGAATGAAGGTGGAATTGGGAATTGCGAAGCCTGACTATTCGAGTTCGCCTGACGGCGAACTGATACGGCAGAGACGAATATACCCTGAGCGGCCCCGAGTCCGTGTCGATGACTGGCCGTGGATCGAGGAGTTCTATTTGCAGAACGCGCCGGACAAACCGCTGCCCCTGCCGCCAAGACCGGAGATCAAGATAGGACTGCCGTTGTTTGAGGTCGTGCCCGCACGGTTCAGAGTCGCACCGCCAAGCACAACATTGGTGAAAATCAACACGAATACTCATCGAATCTACGTCGGGGACGACAACAGCAGATCATTGTACATTCTTGGTCCAGACGGAACACCATTGCAACGGCTTGCCATCGACAATGTGCCCACCGGCGTCGTGGAAAAAGAGGGCGGCATTTATGTGGTTTGCATTGGAAGTTTTCCACCAACAGAGGTTTACTGCGCCGAGCTTGTCTTTCTTCCAAAACAGGGCGACAGCTTGGGCCCCAAAAAGGTCATTCTAAGTGGATTGCCCCGCTCGACCCAGATGAAATTCGCAGACTTCAACTGCGACGGGCGAGACGATTTTGCCCTTTGCATGTTCGGAAACCGCACAGGAAGATTCTCGTGGTTCGAGAAACTCGAAGACGGTTCCTATCGCGAGCATATCCTCGCCAACAAATCCGGCGCAATTGTTTGCGAGGTGCGCGACCTCAACAACGACGGTGCGCCTGATATCGTGCTGCTAATGTCCCAGGAACTCGAGCAATTGATAGTCTTGATCAACGACGGTCATGGCAACTTCTCGAGCGAAGAAGTGATTCGCGAACCACCTGTTTTTGGGCATTCGAACTTCCAAATCGCCGATTTCAACGGCGATGGGCGCATGGATTTGATCGTGTGCAATGGTGACAACGGTGATTATGACAGCCCCACAAAGTATTACCACGCGATCCGCATTCTCCTTGGCCAAAGCCCAACGCATTATGTGAAAGCATGGGAATTCCCCATGAACGGCGTGTATGGTGCATTTGCGCGGGATTATGACCAGGACGGAGACCTCGACATAGCTGCAATTTCGTTTTACCCGGATTGGATCAACTCGCCGCGTGAGTCTTTTGTGTATCTTGAAAACCATGGCGGATTCAACTTCACGCCATCAACTTTTCCCGAGTGCATCTCGGGTCATTGGATTGTCATGGATGCCGGAGATGTGGACGGAGACGGGGACATCGACATTGTGCTCGGGTGCTACGCGGCGGGCCCGGGCTCGACACCGGCCTTCCTTCAGGAAACCTGGCGAGAACGGGCTGGTTCGATACTGATACTCAGGAACATGCTGGTCGAACGCAGGTCGTCCCAGCACAGACAGTGACGCCCGACCAAAACTTTTTGAGCGCGGCCGTCGCCAACCGCATCAGCGCAGGGCGGCGAAGAATCGCCACGCTCCCGGGCGGGCAAGAATGCCCGCACTCATTCCAGCGTGTTGAGAAACGCTGACGAATTCCCCCTCGATCAAGCGTTAGCCCGGAGATCTCGCCGGACTGAACCTTTGGAGCTCTTGGTCTGCCAAGGCGGTCAGATTTCCGCGCCTGAAGGTTTCGTCACGCATAAACTACTGCGTTCACAGGCGAGCGAAAAGTTGCCGGGAGTCTTGCGGCTCTGTGGGGGAAAAAACAAGAGGCCGGGTTACCCCGGCCTCTGTTGCGTCAGTTGGTCAGAACGTTACCTCTTTATTCTGCCAAATAGCATTTTCTCTGTCGGCGTGAATGTGAACGGACTGGTTGCACCTGGCACATCCTGCCAATTCGGATCAGTGAGACTGGTTGTTGCCTGGAGCGTGCCACCGCCGGTCCATTCAACCGTGATGCTGCCGTCGGCGTTCACCTTTATGCTGGTGAACTGCGGTGGAGCGGTTTCCTGATACGGCACAAAGACCAGATAGTCGAAATCGCCGTCCAGTGAAGTGAACCGCAATGTCTGCGTGCCGCCCAAATCCAACGGCACGATGCCGCCGACGGAATCCTTCAGCGGAACCAAATTATTCCGGCCCCATTCCCCTGTACCAGGGGCGAGGAATGTGCCGACTTTGTTCGGCGTACCGGCTTGGACGATGGCGAGCTCACCGTTCAGGTTGCTCGCGCCTGTGCCGCCATGCGAAAGAGCGGCGTACACTGCGTATTTGCCCTGCGGGAAGTTACGCGTGTAATTGTACCAGTGGCCACCGCCCATCCAGCCGAGCCGGAACTCGCACTGCACAACACCAGCACCACGTTCGCGATCGTTCGCGATGCTTACCGGCTGCTGCGGAGACTCACCGACCCTGTACCATGGGTTGTTGCCATCGTCATAGGTTCGGAAGTAGTCCACATTATGGACTGCGCTCAATCCGGCATAAGCACCGCCCGCGTATGGCATCACGCTGGCTTCGGGCTTGTGTTTGCCACCGTCGTAGTCGAAGTCAGCCGCTTCGATGTAGAAGACCGGGGTCTTCATTTCGACGACGTCAAACGGCCACGGAATGGTTCGGCCTGCGAACCGCAGTTCGGCGTCATGTCGGCCAACAGCCAGATCGGTTGCCGGCTTGAAGGACACCGTAGTTTCGTTGCCGCTCTTGGTGATCGTGGCATCGACTTTGGCGCCATCAAGCCAGAGCTCGACGTCCGCTGGTGTCACCGCAGTTTCGCCATCGACTATGCAGGCTTTGAGTGTCACGTCCGGTCCGGGACGCGCGCCACTCGTGAAGCTGCCGCTGTAATAATTGCCCGGGTTGTACCCGCTAAATGAACCCGCACGACCGGGAGCGATCCACTTGACGTACGGCACGCCCTTGCTGTTGATCGGGTACTGATACGCCGGAACAGCGTCGGTGTAACTCATGACATCGTTGACCAGACGACGGTAATCGTTACTCGTCTTGATTATGCTGGTGTTCTTATCCCATGCACCGGTCATCCACTCGCAACTGCTGCCGCCACCGCCTTCGTACCAAAGGAGACGGAACGGATACAGGCCGGCTTGAGTAACCTCGAATGCGAACCAGCTTTGGTCAGCGCCAGCGCCACGGCCGCCATCGAATTCGCCGAGCACCAGCGGCGCGACCATGTTGCCTTCAGGGCCACCGACAGTGACTCGGAACCCGTCGTCGCTGTTGACGTTCATGATGTAAAGGCCCGCTTTCAAGTCAAGGACGGTGAGGATTTCGACAGCGTAGTTATCGGTCCCGCTGCCCGAGCTGGCGGTTCCCGGAATGCCCGGCGGGTAAAGATCGTCGGGGAAGCTACCCGCGCCGCCACCGTCAGGAGCAACGTAGTTGATTAACCACGATTCCTCGTAATACTTGCCATACTTGCTGTCCACGGTGAACAGGCTCAGGTCGGCGGTGTTTGGCCAACCGTAAAGCCCGGCGAGCTGCATTTCACCTTCGAGCGTGCTATTGCCACGACCGGTGTCGTGCTGGAACGTCCTGACAAGGAATCCGGTCTTGTTTTTGTCAACCACGCTCGCAGGCATTGCGAATGAAGGAGGAATAACCGGTACCGTGCGAACGGTGAATGAGTTTGTGCGCGTGTAAGTCGTTCCACCCGCAGCGAACTCGAGACCGATTGTGTGAGTGCCTCCGGGGAGGTTGCCCGGAGGATCGTAGGTTACCGTCGTAACAGTGCCAGACTTGGTGACGGTGGGTGTCACCGCCGCACTGTCAAGTGCCAATTTGACCGACCCTTGATCGACTGCGTCCGTGCCATCCTGAATCTCGGCGGTGATCACGATGTCGGGCATGTAAGGATTACCCGAGTTCCGAACCGGGTTGATAAATGACACAGCAGGCGGAACTGCGCTGGTGGCTTCGTAATATGCCATCACTGGGGCGCCCTCAGCGTTGATCAGCGATCGCGCGGCCTTGTTTGGCATTTCGCGATCAGCAGACCACTCGAAGTTCGCGCCGCCACCGCCCTCGAACCAGACAGTTCTGAACGGATAGTATCCCGCGGCAGGGATGTAAAGCTTTGCCACCGAATCTGCCGCGCCGCGGCCGCCGTCGAACTCCGATATAATTGTCGAGCCAAGGACTTCCTTGGGGTTCTTGAATGCGGTTGTGCGGAAACCGTCATCGCTGTTGAAATAAACGTTGTAAACGCCAGCCTCGGGGAAGTAGAGGTAAGCGACGATTTCCGCCGCCATATTGTCCAAGGCTTCCGAAGTGCCGGGGATTAAAGTATCATCCCCGAACGCGCCAGCGTTACCGCCATCGGCGAAATTTATCACGGATTCGATGAAGTCCGCCGGTGAAATCGCATTAGCGCCGAGGAAACCGTACAACTGTTGTTCGCCACGTGCGATTGTGTTCGGGAAACCCCAGGCTGACTCAGGTGGAACCTGGTGGACTCTCACCTTGAATCCCTGTTTGCTGGTATCGACAGTTGCAGCCCACTCAGCAGGCATGGCAAGGTACGAAGGAACGGTAAACTCGCGCTCACCCTCGACTGCGTTGCCCCTGGTATCCTTGATGGACAAATATACCTTGTGGACTGACCCGGCGACCAGCGGGGCAGCCGCGTCGTACCAGCTAATTGTAGTAGTTGATCCCGGTTTTTCGACTGTCTTCGGTGTGACAGGGTTGCCATCGAGCTTCAAAACAACCGTATTCGGGTCTGCGATGGCAGGGCCGGAATCGCTTACTGTCACGGTGAATCCGATCGGCGTTCCTGACGCGCTACCGATCAGCAGAGTTGATGACGGGTAAACAGTGACCTTGATGTCGTCGATGCCGGCGAACTCGTACGCACCGCCAGTGCTTGCGCCGAAGAGAATGCGCCCCGGCATCGGGCTGAAGGTTGTTGCCAAATTGGTAACGATTTGGCGGTTTTTCCACCAAACATTGACGATACCTAATTCGTTAACGGTCACCTTCAACGGCACCCACTTTAGCCTTTCGCCCGTAGCCGGCTGAGGGTTTTCAGGGGTAGCGGGCCCGGTGATCAGAGTTGTTGCATCGTTCTCATAATCATAGCCCTCAGCGAAAGCAACGTTGGGCATTGCGATTTGTGTCAACTGCTTGCCGTCAACACGCACGCTGATGCCACGGACGTCACTGGCACCGTTGCTGCCGCCAACAGGCGCGCTGCCTGTGCCCCATGTATCGAACCCGATGCCAATACCAGTCTTGGTGCCTTCCTCGGGCAGATTGTCCTCATCACCGCCGTTGTCGAAACTGCCGGCCCATCCGTCTGTTCGACCGCCGCGGCCGGGGTTTGTTCCGTTGGCTATGAGATCGATTATCGGGTCATTCGCGCTCGCATAATTGACGCTGAAACCGTCTGCGGGCGCACCGGTTCCCCAGTCGCCAAGTTTGATCATGCACTCGAACTCGAACGCTGCAGTGACGAAACCGGGTGCAAAATCAGGAAACAGCACGGCACATGATTGGCCGGTGTTATCGGTCAGCTTTATGTAACCACTGTTGCCGACCCCACCGGAATCCATCCATTCGGCGCTGCCTACGATATCGAATTGGCTTGGGTCAGGCGCAGTGTTGAGGTTGTAAGTGACTGAAATTGGTTGGCCGAGGATTCTCATCGCAGCCAACCCAGCCACCGCCACCGCCAAAAGCGGGCCTGCAGAACAGGCTCTCTTGCGGAACAAGGGTTTGGATTTTCTCATGCATTACCTCCTAACGGTTTGGTTTTAGTTCTTGGGTTTTTTCGAGCAAGCACACAGAGCCATGGCCGGCCCGGAAGTCGAACCGGTTTTGGCTTCCGCCAAATTTCATGGCCCAGTAGCATACCACCCAAACTCAGAGGCATTTCATCTGAAATCTGTTGTTTAGGCAAGAAAAAAATAACAAAAATTTGACAAAAATGTTCGCAGCGAGGCGCAACAGCAACCGAACGGTCACGGCGAGGCAATGGTGTTTGTTGCTGGCTTGGAGTTCCCGCCGCGCCGCGCTGGCGGCGGCAGCGTGGCTGCCTGTCCGGAAAAGAGAGTTGGGAACGGAGATTGAACAGTTCGAACCCAAGAGTGATAATCAACCGGAGAATGCGTGACTGCTGCTCAGATCATCGAGAGAATCTATATTACTATATGGAGAAATCGATCATTTTTGCGAAGATTTTCAAACTGCCGGTTTGCTCAGTTTGTCAGTATCTGCTTCTCTGCCAGCGAGTAGTGCAGTCACCACAGTGCAGCCTTTGGAGTATAATATTGGATAATCTGCTCGGAAATCGCAGATCAACGCGTGGTTCGAGACTTTTGCCTTCGAACTGTTCGTTCACTGATCCACCTCGCAAATCCCCCGTGGGCGACGAAGTCGCCCTTTTCAGCGCGGCACGACAGAGTGCCACGCATGGAACAGACGCATTTATTTCGCCGCGATCATTCGGTTGCGGCTGCGCCGCGCTGAGGTATTGTGCCGAAGAATGGGTGTGAACGTGTACCGTCGCGTGCGCTCGGGTGCACCTAAGCGAGCTGGATCCAGCAACGGGCGCGCGAGGTTGCGACAGGCCGGGTTAATGTGCTGCCTGTGAAAACGTTGAGCATTTTTCGTCTCGGGATGGCACTGGGGTTTTCAGCCTTTTGCATGACCTGCTGCTTTGCCGCCACTTTGACCGGCATTGTTTGGCATGAGGCCGCTGGTTGCCGTTGGACTGAACTGAACGTGGGCGTCAGTGGGAAAGACGGGTTCACGCGAATGGAAGGCGCCATGACCGGCATTGTTTTCACCAATGCACTCGCCAATGACCGTGGAATAACGAACAGGAATCTTCTCAGCGGGTCAGGCATTGCAGCCGGTGATGTGGACGGCGACGGGCTGTGCGATGTCTATTTCTGCGGATTGGACAGCCGCAACGCCCTTTACAAGAACCTTGGGAATTGGCGTTTCGAAGACGTGACTGCGACGGCAAAGGTGGCTTGCGAAGGCCAGGACAGCACGGGCGCGGTGTTTGCGGACATTGATGGGGATGGTGACCTGGACTTGCTGGTGAATTCGCTCGGGAACGGTTTGCGCGTTTTCGAGAACGATGGGAGTGGACACTTCAGCGAGATCACAAGCCGGGCCGGGGTGCAGTCGCAGAACGGCGGCACGTCGCTGGCTTTGGCCGACATCGACGGTGACGGAGACCTTGATTTGTATGTCGTGAATTACCGGACGACAACGATCATGGACAAGCTGCAAACGACGTTTCGGACTCAATACGTTGATGGCAAACATGTTGTTGCGTACGTGGACGGTGTTTCGGCTACTGCACCGTGGCTCACAAACCGGTTCCTTTTCTTGCCCACCGGAGAGGTGATTGAACTGGGTGAACCCGACATTCTTTACATCAATGACGGCGGGGGCCAATTCACGCCACTGCCCTGGACCGGCGGTTCGTTTCTTGACGAGGACGGCATTGCGCTTGCCGAGCCGCCGAGGGACTGGGGATTGACAGTTCAGATGCGCGATTTCACCGGAGACGGCGCGCCGGACATTTACGTGTGCAATGACCTCTTCAGTCCAGATCGTGTGTGGGTAAACGACGGTCATGGCAAATTCCGGGCAATCGAGAGGCTGGCATTGCGGACTACATCAACATTCTCGATGGGGATAGACTTTGCAGACATCAACCGGGACGGTCACGTTGATTTCATGATCGTGGACATGCTGGCCACCGGCCACAAGGACAGGCATACACAGGTGAGTACCCAAAAACCAATCGAATGGCCAATAGGCACCATCGATAACAGACCACAAGTGTGGCGAAACACGCTGCAGGTAAACCGGGGCGATTGCACTTTTGCCGAGATTGCGTTTTATGCCGGCGTGGAAGCATCGAACTGGTCCTGGATGCCGCTTTTTCTCGACGTTGACCTTGACGGCTACGAGGACGTTCTGGTCCCAACAGGCCAGATGCGCGATTTCCAGAACGTTGACATGCAGAACCGAATCGACGCAGAACGGGCGCACATGAAACTGACACAGGCAGACATACTGCGCCTGTTGAGGATGTTCCCTGATTTCAGCACGCCCGGCGTTGCGTTTCGCAACAATGGGAACTTGACATTCGAGGACAAGGGCCGGGACTGGGGCTGGAATTGGGTTGGAGTGTCACAGGGAGCTGCCATGGCCGACTTCGACAACGACGGCGATCTTGACGTCATGGTTAACGCGCTGAACGCCCAAGCCGGTGTGTACCGCAACGACAGCGTTAAGCCGCGAATTGCGATCCGACTGCGCGGCGCTGCCGGAAACACTCAGGGAATTGGCGCGCAAATCAAGGTTCGCGGGGGGCCGGTTCCCCAGAGTCAAGAAGTGATCTGCGGCGGGCATTACTTGTCAGGATCGGACCCTCTGCGCGTGTTTGCATGCGGAACGGTCACGAATGCTTTGCAGATCGAGGTCCTGTGGAGAAGCGGCAGGCAGAGCGTCATCACAAACGCAATGCCAAACCGGCTTTATGAGATATTCGAATCAGGCGCTGTGCCCTGCAAATCCCCCGCGAAAGAAACCAATCGAGGTTGGTTTCAGGACGTAAGCAATCTGATTGGTCATCATCATCATGAAGACCCGTTCGACGATTTCGATCGCCAGCCTTTGTTGCCCAGAAAGCTGAGCCAGCTTGGCCCGGGCATCGCGTGGCATGACATCGACGGCGATGGATGGGAAGACCTGATCGTTCCCAGCGGGAGAGGCGGGCGAACAGCAGTGATTCGCAATTCTGGCAACGGCAGATTCACGCCTCTTGAACACCCGGTCCTTGCCAGGCCTGCAAACCGGGACCAAACCACGGTTCTTGGCGTCGGTTCCACATTGTTAATAGGGCTTGCCAACTACGAGGACGGCCTGACAAACGGCGGTTGTATCCGCATCGTTGATTTCAGGAGAGGCGCTTCTGGCGAAAGCGTTCTCGGCGAGCTGGCCAGTGCCGGTCCGCTGGCAATGGCGGACGTCGAGGGGAACGGACAACTGTGGATTTTCGTTGGGGGCCGAGTTGTACCGGGGCGTTATCCGGAAGCTGCTGACTCGATCCTGTTGAAGACCGACCGGGGCAGGTTCACCGTGGCTCAGCGGTTGACGAAAGTCGGGTTGGTCAGCGCAGCGGTTTTCAGCGATTTGGACGGGAACGGCACCCCGGAACTGGTGTTGGCGTGCGAGTGGGGACCTGTAAGGGTGTTTCGATACGAAGGGCAACAGTACGTTGAAAAGACCGAGAGTTTTGGCCTTGCAGGTTATTTGGGGTGGTGGACAAGCGTGACCACAGGCGATTTTGACGGGGATGGCAGGCTTGACATCATGGCGGGCAATTGGGGACTGAACAACAGATATCGCAGGTCAGCCGCCGCACATCCTCTCCGAGTCTATTATGGTGACATCCAAGAGCGGGGTGGGCTGGATATCATCGAAGCACGCTATGTGCCGGAGTTGCGTGATTATGCGCCCGACCGGGGCTATATCGCAGTGAAAGCCGCCCTGCCTTTTGTGGTCGAGCGCGCCCCAACCTTCGAGGCATACGGGACCATGAGCCTCGATCAGATTTACGGTGAACACATCAAGCAGATGCGATTCCTCGAGGTCAACACCCTCGAGACGATGCTCTTCCTGAACAGGGAAGGCAAATTCGAAGCCCGAAAGCTTCCACCGGAAGCACAATGGGCGCCGGTCTTCGGCATTTCGATCGCCGATTTCAACGGCGACGGAAACGAGGACGCCTTTCTTGCACAGAACTTTTTTGCCATCCGACTCGATGAGACCCGACAGGACGCTGGCCGTGGACTGTTGATGCTCGGAGATGGACGGGGAAACTTCACGACAGTGCCCGGTCAGCAGTCAGGAATCAAAGTGTACGGCGAACAGAGAGGATGCGCAGTTTGCGATTACGACCACGACGGCCGAGTGGACCTTGCGGTCACACAAAATGGGAACGCAACCGTGTTGTACCGAAACCTGGTCGCAAAACCGGGACTGCGTTTGGCTGTAAACGCTGGTGGTGGAAATCCAACAGGGATTGGTGCTGTTGTGCGAGTCGGGGACGATCATTCTTACGGCCCTGCAAGGGAAATCCACGCCGGGTCAGGATACTGGTCAACCGATTCGCCGGTCCAAGTCGTCTGTTCAGCCAAACCTTTGACAAGAGCATGGGTCAGGTTTCCCGGAGGAAAAACAGTGGTGTATGACCTCCCCCAAGGTGCCACGTCGGTCGAATTGTACCCCGATGGCACCGTGGCACGAAGATGAAAAAAGAAACCAGGTTGTACTATCATCCTGAAGAATCGGCGCAGAACTCCCAGATTAACGGACCATTCGAGACTTCTGTCTTCAAGCTGTTCGGCCACTCATCCAAATCTAAAAATCTAATCTTCCCCAGCCCTCAGAGGTGATCTCACCACCCCATTTTTCTGCCCTCCATTTTTTGCCATTCGCCATCTGCACTGCTCCACTATGCTCGGCTTTACCTCGGAACAACCAAGAACGCCCGCGATACGGAAGAACGCCTTGAGATGCTGTCAATTCTGATACGCCCTCGACTCTGCCGAAAGCGCGTGCCTGCGCACAGCCGCATTAATTCCTTGCTGAACAGCACAGTGTGTGATAATGAGTGCGTCATGTTGCGCGAAGGGAAAGCGCGCGAATGCCGTAACGAAACAGCAATCGCGCGCGAGCAAGACCGCAGACCGAGGCTGTTGATGCCGCGGGTTGCAAGTTTATGCCGCTGCCTCTGCCAATTGGTCGCTTTGACGGTGCTCATCGTTGTTCCGCGCGCAACCTCTGCTGAACCAACCGCAGCAAACGGCCAGTCTCCGGGACCATCCATTGTGGTTAACCTCGCATACAAGGAGCTGACCAATGGATATGTAAATGTCTCCAGCGCGACTGCGGATTCGTTGTCGGAGGCACCGAAACTGCGGCTCGAGACGGAAAAACATGATCTGGGCCGCTACTCGGTTCGTTTCAAGGATGCGCCGCCAATGGCCATGGTCTGGGACAGAACGAGCAACGTTCTTTATCTCGATTTGAACAGGAATCTGGACTTAACCGATGATCCTGCTGGCGTCATCACCAACGAGTTTCCCACCACCAGTTACGGCTCATTCAGGAACGTGCGGATCACAGTCCCAACCAAAGAGGCTGAACAACCATTCCTTGTCGATCTGAATCTGTTCCCGTCGGTCGGGTCCCGGTTGCACCTCAGTATCCAAGTGCGGTCCTTCTGGCAGGGCAAGGCCACGATAGATGGAACCGATCATGAGATCGGCATTATCGATGAACCCGCCGAAAAAACAGGAGCGCTCATGTTGCTTCTTCGTTCATGGGAACAGCGCGACCAACCGCTGAATCTGTCCGATGGCGATGCGAACATCTTTCATTTGCAGGACGAACTGTTCTTCCGTGGGCATTTGTACGCGTGGAGCCACCGGTTCGACACCAACATAAGCCCTGCAGGACGGCGCCTCGAACTGAAAGAAACTCCTGCCGAGCTCGGTGAAATCGCAATCACAGGGAAACACATCGATCGGATTGTAATGACCAGCCAGAAACGCACAGTCGTGCTTGAACGCCCGGCGTCTGTCGAGCGCGTTCCGGTCGGCAACTACATGATCGACAAGGTGCGTCTGAGAGCGGGCGAACGTCGAGCCGCGATGTCAAGACGGCAACAGGGACTCGTGAATTCGGAAACAGTCAAGGTGCAACCCGTCGGTCAAGCCACGCTGATTGCGGGTGGTCCATTGACAAATTCCGTTTCGATTGTGCGTCGGGGGAAGACATTGGTTTTCAATTATGAACTCCGCGGCCAGGGCGGTATGGAGTACAGGTTGATCAACGATCGAGGTATCGTTCAGCCCGAGTTTGCAGTTTATCAAGGGGACCACAAAGTCGCTTCGGGCAAATTCGAGTTCGGCTGAGGCGGCACATGCTCGTACTCATGGCGAGTACCAACAACAGTGCGAGGTCCGGTTCAGGTCGCAGCAGTCGCTGATCTCGGTGGTTTGGGAGACAAGGAAGGTCCACGTGTCAATTACGAATGGGTGCCGCCGAGTTTGCTGCCACAGTTTGTGCCATGGATCGCCGTGTTGTTGCTGCTGCTTCTGCCGGCAAACCGCCGGCCACAGGCGTGGTGGGTACTACTGCCGATGGGCGTGGTTTGGTTGATCGACTTGGTACTGAAATTCGTAACCCCGGACATGTTCGCCGATGCCAACGATTATGTGGCGCTCGCGTTGACCTCGCTGGCGTTCGGGGTGGCGGTCTTGTGGCTCCTGGCTGGTTACCTCTCAGGACTGTCAAGGCCTGTTGTGTTCCTCGTGGCAACCTTGATCATCAGTGCCAGTTCAATCCTTGCGTATTTGATACGAAGCGATTGGTCTGAACTGGTTCCGGTAACAGCCGTGTTCACGGCTGCACTGGTGCTTCTTTCTTTAGTGACCGCGCTTGCGCTTGTGTTGTCTGCACTAATGTGCAAGCGGGTGTATCGTCCCACGCGTTTGTTGGCCTGGTTCGTCGGCTTCCTATTGGCCGGGTGGCTCGTGATCAGCTCACCGTTCGTCATTGTTTTCCTGGTTGTTAGCCTGACTCAAGGGGGCGGGCCGCCAATACTCGAGTTTCTGCTGGGCATCGCCATGTTTGCTTTGCTGACCTTTGTTGTTGTGCTGCCTTTCCTTTTGCTTTCGTTCGTCGAATCACACTACAAGGAAAGGTTCATGGCGTTGTTTCGATTGCCCCGCGTTCCGCAGCCCGCCGCTGCGCCACCACCGCTGAACTCTCCGCCGCAGTTGACGTGAGTCATCAGCGCCGAGGTGTCCACCTCGCACCACAATTCGCAGCCGATAAAAACGTCGGCAGCCAGTTCGATTCCAGATGCTTCTCAGCGCGGCGCAGCCGCAACCGAACAGTCAGCTAATTCGCGATTTCCGCGCAGACTTCCCCAGAAAGCAGCACGCGAACCGTGACCACCGCCAAATCCGGCTGTTGCAGACATAAAGCGCCAAAAATTGAAAAACCTGTTGTCAAAGTGATCGGTTTCATATAGGAGAATAGGATATGAATGGACGCGCCGTGTTTTGACGTTGCGTCCCGGTGAAGCTGACGGGAGCGGCCGCATCGCCGGCGGGTGCCGGATAAATGCAGGCGCCGCGTAAGCGCACTACATGACAATGCGAAAAATCAGGAATGGTGGATCAGGGCGAGGCCCGGTAACAAGCAAGTACGACGCCAACCAGTCGGTGCTCAGAAACGCCTATGGCGCGTTTGCCGACCTTCGCCGCGAATTGGCGGATTCAAAGGCGGCCATCGAAGAACGCACCGAGGTCTTGAAGCTTTTTGCTGATTGCGCTGATTCACAGCGCGCATGGCTGCTGCTGGAAGATTATTTCGAGAAACTTTCCCTGGCGCGCAGGGATTTCCCAGGCACGGATTGGTGGCCAAGACTGTTGGAAGCAAAAGGCAAAGCCAGGCTCGAAGAGCTTGCCCTCCTGTTCCTCCGTACAAATCGGCCACTCCCAACCGAACTCAGCGGCTACGCCAATCACGCCAGACTCGCCGAGGTCCAGGCCATCGAACAGGAAAACAAACGGCTCACTGCCATCGAAGAATGGTTGCTCCCACCAGTACCGGCACACCTCGATGCGCCTCGCGCTCATTTGAGAGTTCTGGCCCGCCTCATCCCATCGTCGTCTCAGACAGGATTGCACGAGCTCGGGATTGAATTTGCACTTTTCCGCCCCCGGACCGGTGAAAAACAGCGTACCCTCGGAGAATTGATCGAACTGACAACCAGAGCCGTGCATGAAGAGGAACTTTTCCCGCCCCGCGATTGGGATTTTATTCAATGGCTCGCCACCACATACTCAAACGGCGCCAGAGACGGTGAACCGCTGCGGTTGAGCGGCCTCGATTTGCTCCAATGGCTGGCCAACTGGGGAAACCCGCCATGGATCGAATGGGCCGGCAAACCTGATAACGTTGTTTTTTTGGGACAACTGGCCGAGTTCGTCCCCGCGCTCGAAACAGTCGATGGAAATCTCATGCTTGTTCAGCGATTGCGCCTGCCAAGCGGCGAAGTTTTCCCGCTGGAACGTGCAGCGTTCTTTGCAGGCCGGCCTTCGCTGGTCGCAGTTAACCATGTCATTTATTTGCTGAAGAACGCGCCAAGCCCTGAACTCTTGGTCGGTTTGTTGGAAAAGCCGGCCGTCCCTATTCGGAAACTCAGCCACAAGCTTATCACACACCTCCGCAAAACCGGTGTGCACGGTGGACCCGATTGGGACGATCTCTGCATCGCTCACCGGGCAAAACCACGGTTCATCTTCGAGCTCGAGAACGACACCGTCCGAATGCGCCTTTTCGCAATCAGCGACCGCGACAAAAGCCGTTGGCTCTGGAATGGCCACGATTGGCTGCGCGTCGAGCCCCCACCAGTAAAAACTGACAAGCCCGAAATCCTCGATGACCCGCGCCTCGACGCCGCCGTCCAATGGTTGCGCCGGCAAGACTGGTTCACCCCGGAACCGGGATTGTGGATTGGCGATGCCAGTGACAACCTCCTCGCAACCCTCGCCCAAGCATGGCCGGACCGCCCTGCCGAAGCCGAGTACCTCGGCAACGCAGCGTTCCAAAGATTGTTCATCAACCCACGCCAATTGCGCCCAAAAATCCTCGTCAAAGGCAGCGGCATCGATTGGTTCTCGGTCTGCGCCGAGTGGGAACAGGAAGGCATGCGCCTTACCCCAGCGGACCTCGACGCCCTCGCAAAAGCCAACAGCAGATTCGTCAAACTCCCAGACAGCGGCTGGGTCGAACTGGACCTTCAGGCTGTCCACTCAGCACACGAAACAATGGCAGACATCGGCTTGGATGGCCTGTCAGCCCTCCCGCAAAAGGTTGACATGCTCCAAGCCGCCCATCTTGACGAGGAAGCCCTCAAGAAATTCGGCGATCTCCCCGAAGCCAAAGCGCTCCGCAAACAGCTCGCCGATTTCAAGGGCATCCCAAGCGTCCCATTGCCTGCCTCGGTCAAAGCCGACCTCCGGCCGTATCAAAAGGATGGATTTGATTTCCTTTGCCACCTCAGCCGCATAAAACTCGGCGGCGTGCTCGCCGACGATATGGGCCTCGGCAAAACAGTCCAAACCCTCGCATGGCTCGCGTGGCTGCGCGATTCAAACCCAAACAAACCAAAACCCGCGCTCGTCATTTGCCCCGCATCAGTCCTCCACAACTGGCGACGCGAAGCGGAAAAGTTCGTCCCGGACATGCGCGTGCTTGTGTTGGAAAGCGGACCGGCACGCCACAACCTCCGACGCCAAATCCCACAGTACGACCTCATCGTAACCAACTACGCCCTGCTCCGCCGCGACCTCGAAGCACTGAAGAAATTCGAGTTCCGCGCCGTAATCCTCGACGAAGCCCAGTTCATCAAAAACCCCGCCGCACAGGTCAGCATCTCGGTCAAACAACTCAAGGCCGAACACAGATTGGCACTCACCGGCACACCTCTCGAGAACAGGTTGCTCGATTTGTGGAGCATTATTGATTTCGTCCAACCAGGTTACCTCGGCAACCAGGCTCAGTTCCACGAAACCTACGAACCCACAGGCGAAAACGCCGAATGGGCACAACGAATGGCCCGACGCAAACTTTCCGCAAAATTGCGACCGCTCATGCTCCGCCGACTCAAACGCCAGGTCGCAAAAGACCTGCCAGACCGCATCGAGGAACGACGCGATTGCCGCATGGACGAACCGCAACGCAAACTCTACCTCGCCGAACTCAGACGTTCACGCGAGCAGGTCATGCAAACCGTCCAGGCAAAAGGCCTCGCCCGCAGCCGAATTCATGTCCTCGCCGCACTCACAAGACTCCGCCAAATATGCTGTCACCCAGCCCTCGTTGGAAACGACTCGCCCTCCGGCAAAACCGAAACATTGTTCGAATTGGTCGAACCCCTAATGGACGAAGGACAAAAAGTGCTCGTGTTCAGCCAGTTCGTCCAAATGCTTCAGTTGCTCGACAAAGAGTGCAAGGAACGAAACATCCCAACCTACATGCTCACAGGCGATACCAAGAACCGACTCGAACTTGTCCAGACCTTCCAAAACGATCCCAATCCGTGCCTGTTTCTCCTGAGCTTGCGTGCGGCCGGAACCGGATTGAACCTCACAACAGCCAGTTACGTCATCCTGTACGACCCATGGTGGAATCCGGCTGTCGAAGCCCAAGCCATAGACCGCTCTCACCGAATAGGCCAAACAGAAACAGTAAACGCCTACCGCCTCATAACTCCAGGGACTGTCGAGGAAAAAATCTGGGAGCTCCAGCAGCGCAAAGCACAAACCATATCCGACGTCCTTGGCGAGGAAGGCTTCGCCCGCAGCCTCACACAATCCGACCTCGAATACCTGTTCTCGGACTAACTCAGCGCTGCGCAGCCGTAACCGAATGCTCGAGGCGTAACACCTCCCGTGGTTGCAAGAATACCTCTGCGCCGCGCCACGCTGGATACTTATATTGAGAAATCCATGATATTTGAGAAGATTTTCGGGCTGAGAGTTTGCTCAGTTTGTCACCAGAGTGCGGCCTTTGGAGTACAATATTGGATAATCTGCGCGGAAACTGCAGATCAGCGGATC
>Ga0209162_1001591_pt1 | contig 21761 bp, 20 predicted proteins | sample YNPNPMetaG_FD_187121 | JGI IMG/M metagenome (GOLD analysis project Ga0209162, IMG submission 187121) | Anoxygenic and chlorotrophic microbial mat microbial communities from Yellowstone National Park, USA - YNP NP MetaG (SPAdes) (version 2) ...
TGCGGCATGCGCTCTGTAGGGATGCCATAGAGCGCCATGGTACTGCGCATGGCATTCTGCTCCTCCGGCGTGAACGCCTCACCCAGACCGGCCGCGCGCAAAGCACGTTGGAAGGACTCCATCTCATCGGGCACCTCACCAGCCGCCCATGCGCCAGCGAGCATTCCACGTCTCCATGCCTCCAGCGGGATGTCCCTCCATCCGTAGCGCGGCTCCTGTCCCGTGACACGGCGCAGCAGCTCACCCGCGCCCAGCCTGAGCTGATGGTAGGGGATGGCGAAGCTGGCAACAGCCGCTCCCCACATTCCGCGCGCGCCGCGCAGCAGCTGGCTCCAGTAATCCTCACCCTGGTAGAGCCCGGTGGCGCGTGCGAGCTCATACGCGGGCCATGTGATGCCCACCGCCGCAGCCAGGGCACCCAGGGTGGTCGCCCCCACCGCACCTATCGGCGCCCCCAGTATCCCCGCTGTTCCTCCTGCCAGCGTTTGTGCTGCCGCCTGCCCCGCAGCTACCCCTCCCGCTGTGGCGGCTGCCGTCCCGCCTATCTGAATACCCAGCTTGCCCAGCACGCTGCCCAACGTTTCGCCCATGATGGCCTTCTGACCGAAGAAGAGCCCGCGTTGGAAGAGGTTGCGCGATGCAATCTCCGCCACGGCGGCATAGGAGCCGTAGGTCAGGATGGGTTCTGCGAAGCCGAGGGCGCGCTCAATGTCCGCGATGACCGGCGTCTGGAACGTGCCGAAGAAAGCGGCAGCCCCCTCACCGCGGTAGTACTGGCGCGCGGCCTCGCGTGCGGCCATGCGACGAAATGTCTGCAGAACCTGCGGCTCCTCCCCCATTGCCGTATAGAAGGGGACACCGGCCAGCTGTGCCTGGGCCGCCTCCTGGAAGGCCTGTTGTGCCGGGAGCATGCCGAACATCTGCACCATCTCGACCTGCCAGGGGAGCCAGAGCATATGCTGCATGCGTGACGCTTGGGCAAAGACGCGCTGACGGCGCAGCTGCTCCGGGCGCATCTCCGCAGCGGCGCCGCGCAGGAGGTGGGAGGTGAGTTCCACCTGCCCCATTTGTTCCAGGATTTCCACACCACGCTCGCCCATCGCCGTGTAGAGCTTCTGGAGGCGCTCACGCTCTTGCGGCGTCGCACCCACCATGCGCTCGACGAGGTAGCGCTGCATGGTCTGCACGCTCTCCAGCATGTGCGTCAGCTGTTGGCGGCTGGCATTGATGTCGCCGATGAGCTCCTGCACGTGGGGATGGGCGATTTCGAAGGGCATGCCGCGCCATTTGCCCAGGAAGTCTGAGGCAGTCTTGAGCCCCTTGCTCACATCGCTGGCAATTTCGCCGAAGTGCTTCAGCGATTGCGCAGCGCCCTGCGCCTGTTGCTCCAGGAACTTGAAGGCGTTCTCGGAGGTCATGCGGCTGGTGGTGTCCACAATCGCCGCCACACGGTTCTGCCATTCTGTGAGCTTGGAAATGGCATCGCGCATCATGGGGGAGGTTGGGGAGACCGCCTTGGCAATCGTACCCACCTCCTTCATTGTCTCCCGCAACTCCTGTGCGGAGAGGACGTAGCCGGGCGCCTTTTTCAGTTCATAGGGCGCCTTGCCCGTGAAGTCATACCAATTATAATCTCCTGCTGTGAGCAAATGCCACAGGTCCGCGGCGGTGGCACCAGGAGCCAGGCCGGTGACGCGCAACACCGGCTCTGGGAGGGGTGCGGCGGGCTGTGCCGTGGCGCCGGTCAATATTTCGGGCAGCTCACGCAGGTATTTCAGCGTCTGTCCCAACGCCACCTGCATGCTGACCATCCCGCCGAAGATGGACTCTTGCGTCTGGAGGAATTGGTGTGCAGCGGCATAGGCGGTCTCGGCAACGTGCGTCGTCGGTCGCGCGGCACCGGAGAGGTAGCGCGAGATGTCGCTGTAGGACAGGATGATGTTGGGAGGTAGACGGAAGATGCGCGCGACCTCCGCCAGCGACGATTCCGCGGCGACCTTGCCGAACTTCCCACTCTTCACCGCCAGCATGAGCGATATCACGTCATCGGTGCGCAGCGTCTGCGGGCGCTTGCCCTCACCGGGGAAGCGCTCCAACACGGACAGCTTGCGGGCAATCGCTTCCGCGGGGACATCCCCGATGAAGTATAACATGCCAAACAGCTGGCGCAGCTGGTATTGTAGTGCATCGAAGGTCTTGAGCGTCTCGCCGGTGTGGGTGGAGATGAGCGCCAAGGCCTTCTGATTTCTCAGAATGCCCTGCAATGAGAACAGTCCAGATGGGTTCATAACGCGCCTCCTAGCTCCTGGATGAGGAATGTCTGTACTTCTTCAGGCAGCCTCAGGAAGAACTGCAATGCTTCCTCGGCGGTCAGCGTGAAGAGGAACTGTTGTGCCTCTTCTTCGGATAACATTGCCTGCGGAAGAGCTTCCTGGACGAGGGTGTGTGCCAACGCGGGATTGAGCTGGGAGAGGATATGCATTGCCCCCTCCGGCGTCAGCTGCTGTGTGAGGTCGCGCAGGCGTTGCTCCGTAGGTTGGATGGTCTCCTCGGCCACGGCGCTCTCCCAGCTGGAGAGATATTGTTCCAGCTCGGCACGCGTGCTCCGGATGTAGGCGATGGTGCGCACGACCTCCATGTCCTCGGACTCGCGCTCGCGGTCGCGCAGCGCTTCGATGGTGATGCCATGTTGGGACATCTGCTCGCGCAGGTGCTTCCAGGCGCTGATTTCCATGGCGCCTTCCCACCAGAGCTGCGGGATGGTGGACATGTGGCGGGCCACGATGGCGCCGTTCTCATCGCGCACCAAGCGTTCGCCCGTCAGCTGCCGCCAGATGGTGTCGGCCAGGCGTTGCACCCGCTGCGGCTCCACCTCCTCCCCCTCCAGGCGCTCATACCACTTGGGCGCCTTGGCGAGGCGTGGCATCTCTTCCTTGGGCTGGTATTGCACGAATTGCGGCATGCGCAGCTTGGCGCTGACATGTCCCAACGCCTCCATGCTGTGGGACAGGGTGCGCGCGCTGGTGATTTCCCTGTGGCGCACGCGTATCAACTTGATGAGCGACTCGGCGATGTCCGACTTCTCCAGCACCCGCATGAACGTCTCCTTGTCCAAGCCGATGGTCTGGGCGAAGCCGCGCTCGGCGATGCGCTCCCGTATCCAGTGATAGCGTTCCTGATAGCCCGCGCTGTCCCCCAGCTCGATGATTTCCTTGGGCATGGAACTCAGCATGTCGTAGGCCATCCAGGCCAGCTGGTGATATTGGCCGCCAAGCCCGGCACCGCGCAGGTCTGCTGGTTCGACGCGCTTCCACAGCGGCTGGTCCAGGATTTGCTTATAGGTCTCGCGCATCTCCTTGGTGCGCTTGGACGCGGTCTCAATGGTCTCGAGGGTGGCGGCGATGCTGTAGAGCTCCTGGGGGTTGTTGAGATATTTCCCCGTGATGCGGGTCAGCAGGGAGGTCAGTTCACGCATCATCTCGAACCCCCAGCGGAGGGATGTCATGCCGAAGGGCGAGCGCACCCACTGTGCCATGTTGTACCCGTGCTGCTCGGCGAACTGGTGCACGGCGGCGCGGAAGTCCTCCAAGGTCTTGTCCCCGCGGCGGTATTGGCTGAAGAGCTGGGAAAGCGCCGTCACCGTCTCCCGGGAGGCGTCCGGTGGGAGGAACATCTGAACGTACTCGCGAGAACCGAAGGGGAGGCGCGGGCGCGAGCGCATGTGCTTGAATTCGGGCGCCGGTTCCTTCACGCGCACGCGCGCGCCGTAATAGAGCGCTTGTGCGAGGAATTCCTCCCCGCTGAACTCCTCCAGCTCCAGCTGCTCCAGCTCGGGATGCTCCCGTGTCATGAATGGCATGTTGGCTGCGGTCTGGAACAGCCAGCTGTAGTTGAAGGCATGGGTGACCTCGCTCTCGCCCGCCTCAGCGATGTGTTGCACGCTGAGCGCATATTTCCCGAACCCCAGCAGGGTCACCAGCTCGCGGAAGGGCGACGGTATCTTGCCCGGACCCTGGGCATAGCGGTAGGCCATGTAGCCCAGGCGCTCCGCCATCTCCTGCAAGCTGCGCTTTTGTGCACCCCTCTCGCCCAGGATGAGGGCATAACTGGTCAGGTAGACGTACAGGGGGGTATAGGCACGTCCCACCTCGGTCTGCCAGGCAGCGCGCGTCGAGGCGATGTTGGCCGCCTCATGCATGTGCATCACCTTCACCTTGGCCAGCTCATCCAGCCCGGCCGCGCGCAGCTCGGCTATCTGCGCGCCGATGATGCGGTCCTCGAAGGGCGACCCGCTTCCTCCAACCATCTGCGCTATCTGGGAGGCCTTGATAACCGCGGCGTCGGTGATGGGGATGTAGGTGATGCGGTTGCCGCGCTTGCGCGGGACGTAAAACCTCTCCGGCTCCAGCTGGGTGATGGCGCTCCCCTCCGGCACCTTCTCCCAGATGAAGCGCCCCACCCGTCCGTCCCCGCCGACCTTGCGCGTCATGCGCTTCCGGTCGCGGCTGAGGTAGAAGGCATCCTTGTTCCCGATGATGTACCAGATGTCGCCGTCGTTGTCGCCGTTGCCCACCCATGCGATGTAGGGGTTGATGACGGCGACGTTCTCCGAGAATGGTGTGATGCCTCCCATTGGCATGACGTTGTACAGCGAGACCTCACTTCTGAGCGATTCCGGCGTCGAGGGCATGCGCGCGACGTTGACCACAGGCTCTTTGTGGTATGAGGAGGAGATGCCGCTGGGCGGCAGGGCGAGCAGGTCCGCCGCGGCCATGGGTGCGGCCATCCCCTCGCGCTGCACACCGAGGGCATGCAGGATGGTCTTGGGGCTGAGCGCAATTTCGTGTATCTCCTGGGTCATGCGTCCGGCAGCGGTCCTGCTCTTCCCCTCCACCTTGCGCCATATCTTCTCCCCGCCCACTATCTCCCGTATCATATCCTTCAGGTGGCGTATCAGGGCGTTGTACTGCTCGCCCGATGGCAGCTGGTAGTTGTAGCTCTGCATGACGGTGAAGGAGGGGGTGTAGACGACGGGACGGTACTCATCTTGCACCTCCCAGGCCAATGTGCGCCCCTGCCACTGGGCACGCTGCTGGAAGCGGCGCAACATCTCGTCGATGATGGCTTCCTCGTCTGCCCCCGGCATGTCCTTTTGGACCTGCTGCCACAGGTCCTTGACGTCCTGTGCCTTGACAAAGGCGATGGTGTCCGCCTCCTTGGGGGCGATATGTCCGGTGTTGAGCAGGAACGACTGGAGGAGCTGGCGTTTCTCAAACTGCTCGCTGGCACTCTCCTTCCACAACTGCTCCACCAGGGAGGGGTTGCGGTAGTACTGCAGGATGGCATCGAGGGGTGAGAGGGAGAACTTCTCGGCACCCCAGTCGATGCCGAAGTTGCCCAGGAGCTCCACCAACCAGCCCACTTCCTTGGTCATCACAATAATCTGGTCTTTGTGTTTGCGCCCGCCCGGCTTGATGACAGACGCGGCGGCATGCTTTTTGACAAACTCCCACAGCTGTTCCTTATTGGCGCCGGGTGGTGGTTTGAGCGGCTGGCGCGTGAACGGGTCCACCGGTGTGAAGTAGCGGAAGAGGATTTCGACATTCTCCCTGTGCAGCACGCGCGGGAAGTAGAAGGCGCGTTCGTGTTCCTGGAACACCTTCTCGTAGATGAACTGGGAACGCTCGCGGATGTGGCGCTTTTGCTCCTCCGGTGCCATCTGGAGGAACTCCGGCGTGATGTTCCAGAGGATGCGCCCTGCCTCGGACCATGTGTGCACACCTTCCAGCTCCGGGAACTTCTTGACGAACTCCTCCGGGTGCGCTGCCCACATGGAGGGGAGGAGTAAGTAGAACGGCTTCGCCTGGGCATAGAAGGCAGCGCGCTCCCCCTCTTCGGTGAGCGGCACCATGCCGGGGCGCAATGGCGAAAGGATGCTCTTGGTGGGGAACCCCTTCGCCGTGATATTGGCGGGGTACAGCTGCCCCTGCAAATCGTAAATTTCGTCAATCAGCAATTTGTAACGATATACCGCCTCCGTCTGTCCCCCCTTGGACTCCGTCACCCCAACCGAGAGGATGATGTCGCGGATGTAGTAGGTGGATTGATGTGTCTCGATGTAGGGGCCGTTCTCGACGAAGTAGATGCGCGTGTTGGGTGCGATGTATTTGCCGCGCCATTGCATGATGTTTTCCAACGGCGCCTTGTGCTCGACATCGACGGTGCGGCGCTGGGAGAAGTAGCGCAGCTGGGCGGGGTCGACGGCGCCGACGCCCTGGGCATAGGGCTCATTGGGAAAGAGGGCGGCGGTAATCTTCACACCGCTCAATGGCAACGGGGATTCCTCCCCCAGCTGGATGGGGGAGGTCACCTCCTGCCATGGGACGGGGCCACGCGGCGTCATCTCAGTGGGCATGAGGCGCTGGCGCAGGGCGAAGGCCTGTGCCTTGAGGCGTTTGACGAACTTCTCGCCCTTCTCGTACATGAGGATGGTTTCGGGTGTGGGCCCCTTGCCCATACCGGCGCTGAGCAGCCACTTAGCCGGGACGACGTAATTGCTCGCGGTCTTGAGGAGCATCTGGGACACGTCGAAGTAGCTGCGCACCTGGTGGATGGCAGCCCGCTTGTCGCGCAGGATGCGGGCGCAATTGGGATGGTTGGTGGCGAATTGCTGAATCAGCTCCTCCGTGAACTTGTCGTCCTCCATGAACTGCTGGAATATCTGCAGCTTGGTCTCCTCTGAGAAGTTGGCGAGGAAATCGCGCAGCCATGCCGCAAAGGAGGCGACGTAGGGCACCTCACCGGCGCGCATGTACTCGCGCCAGAAGTCCTCCTCCTGCCTGGGTGCGACGCGCATGGCGTATTCCAGCTGTGCAGTGGGCTGCATGCGCACGTAATCCTGCAGGCGCAGCTGCTCCTGCACCTCTCTCCCCAGAGCACGGGCATATGCCTCATGTTTCCCGGCAATCTCCTTGGCAACGGGCCACAGCGGGGCATAGCGGTTGACCAGGTACTCGAAGAAGGATTTTGCGCGCTCATCGATGTTCTCACCGCTGATTTTCCCCTCCGCCTCCGCCTGCTGGTAGAGCTCGTGCAGCTCGTGGGTCGACTTGAGGAACCCCTCCATCAGTTCGGGGAAGAAGGACTCGATGGGGGTCTTGCTGCTCAGCTCACGGCGGTAGCGGTATAGGAGGCGCACCAGGCGCTCACGCCCCTCGACGCTGTGGATGTCGCGCACCCCATATTGTTGCGCCCATTCCTGCAGGTTCTTCCACCCCGTGGGGGCGGGGAAGAGCCCTCCGGATGCCACGTTGATGGCGCGCAACATCTCGTCGAGGAGGGGTTTGTCCTCGACGTGCTCCAGAAGGGGTTGCAGGCGCAGGGCAATGCGTTCCAGCTGTTTGGCGGTGTACAGCATCTCCGGCTGGACGAGCTGGAACTCGAAATTGACCACGGAGCTGTAGAGCAGCTGGGCCAGGGGCGCCAGCTTGGCAACGCCCTCCTCCTCACGTCCCTCCTGGAGGGCGGCGGAAATCTCGTCAATCAGCTCGGTGGTGCGCCTGCCCTCCACCTCCTCGGGCAGGGTGAGCACCGCCGCTATAGGGGTGGTGCCAAAGCTCTTCTGGAAGTAATAGGCGTAGGCCGAGAGCTGCATCAGGACATGGCGCCTGACCTTGGGCGGCAGCTTCTCAAATGGCCCGGCCGCCAACAGGAACTCGGCGATGATAGGCGTCCCTTCATGGGGGAGCACCAGCACGTCGGGGATGATGGTGGGCAGTCCGCTGGCAGTCTTGACGGGCTTGAGGATGTGGATGCCCGGTGGCGGCTCCTGGGCACGCACCAGGGCGCGCATGACGCTCTCCAGCTTGCGCCCTGCGGCGAACTGGTGCGGCAGCAGCTGGGATATCTTGCGCGCGAGCAGGAAGTGCGCCGGGAAGCCGAAGAACGAGGCGTACTGACGGATGGCGCCGTATTCGGGGTAGAGCATCGCGCGCAGCGCCTCGGTGATGGATGGCGCGGTCAGATAGGTACCACGGCGATGGGCGCCCGGTGCCAGAGGGGCCAGTTTGCGCGACAGCACCGACGCGCCGATGAGCTCGTTGTACTCCGCGCGTGGGATGACTCCCTCGAGCTGCTCGCGCAGCCACTTCTGGTAGGAGAAGCGCAGTGCGATATCTCGTTCGGTGATGCCCTTTTTCTTCTCTTCCTGTTGTTCCTCAGCCACGGACAGCCTCCATAACAAGATGCCCCCTCAGCGCTGAGGGGGCACCGTCTTCTCTGCACGCCGTGCGGCCACGATGTCGCACACCATCATCGCATCCACCAACCAGGAGGGCCAGCGCAGCAGTTCAAGGGGGGATATCCCCCAGCGCCTCCACAGTCGGTAGACCTTCCATAGCAGTGGGGTCTGTACCTCCTCGCCCATCTCCTGGCGGTCGAGCAGTTCAATCAGCTCGTCCTCCAGGATTTTTAGCTGTTTCCCTCCACGTTCCCCTCAAGGCGCCATTGGGGATTGGCCTGCAACACCGCCTCGTGCAGCTCCTGCACGGCGGTTGGGTTGTAGCGCCACACCGCGGTCATGCGCTGCAGGAACTCCTCGAACGGCAGGGAGGGGTCCAGGAGAATGTTGCCTTCCTCGTCCAGGATGTTGCTCTCCTGCAATGTCAGATAGAGTTCCACCGCGATGACATTGATGTTGAGGATGGACTCGCTGCCATCCAACAACATCTGCAGGCGTCGCGCCTCGTCCACCATGGTGGCAGGACGCACCACCACGTACGTCTCGCCGGAGGGGTCGGATTGCCGTAGCACATAGCGCACGGGCTCGAGGGAAACCTTCGGTATCTTCAGCATCTCTCACACCTCATCAGTAGGATGCAACCTCATTCAACAGCTTGACCGTGATGGGCTCACCGGAATCGGGCTCCACCACCACGCCCGTGACCGTGGCGTTCACCAGGTCATTGGAGCGCAGCGCGATGCTGTTAATCGTCCACTCCACCGCAGAACCGGTCAGCGTCATGTAGTAGCTCACCTTGGAGGTGCCGTCATGGGCCGCGGGGATGTAGCCGCCGCTGCGGAAGAGCACCTCGAAGCCGTTGCCGAGCACCTCGTAGAGGAAGGGCTTCCAGGTGACGTCGCCGCTCGCATCGGTGGTGTGGTCGTACATGAGCTTGTCGTAGAGCAGCTTGTCGCGCAGCAAGAGCGTGGCCGAGATGCCGCAGATGCGGCCAATCACATCCACATCCGCGGGGTAGTAGGAGCCGACCAAGAACTCGCGCGCGATGTCCTGGACGACGCCCAGCTGCAGCGTCATGTTGCGCACGGTGATGCGGCGGTTCTGGGCCGGGTTGTAGTAGTCCGTCTTCCAATCGCTATCCAGCTTGAAACCGCCGCCTGGGGCGACAAAGGGGAGCGAGGCATCCGGGTCCACCGCAGTGTTGAGCGCGCTCACCCCACTCGTGTTATTGTACTGGATGGGGTAGATGCCGTTCATCGACCAGGTGGCAGTTAGAACGGCCAGCGCCTCCTGGGTCAGCGCCAGCGACTCCATGCGCGTGTCATAGACCAGCTCCCAGAAGCCGTCGGAGGAACCGGCGACGCGCCGTGCCACGGTGAAGTAGGGCACATCGGCGGGGTCGTCGTTCATGGTGAAGGTGTGCAGATATCCCGCCCAAGTGCCGATTTTGATGGTGTCGTTGAGGACGCCCGCCGGGAACTGTACCGAGGTCACCTGGCTGAAGCGGTTGTTCGTCACCCGTTTGTCCGTGCCGCCGTTCGCGTTCGCAGGGAAGCTGACTGTCTCATTGATGGTGTTGTTCCCGGCATCCTTCCCCGTGATGACCACGTCGGTCTGGGAGATGCCGCTTGCATGGGTGTAGGTGAGCAGCAGCTTGGTATCGCCCCCTGCGACGTTGACCGTGCCCGTGGCGGTGTAGCTGGTGCCGGTCAGCTTCCCCGCCGTGGCCAGGTTGGAGGGGTTGCTGTCCGTGCCATTGCAGACGTTGGTCATGTTGCCCGTGGGAGTAGAGCTGACCTTGCCCATGACGCCCAGGAGCATCATGCCCATGCTGTTGGGGCGCGGTATCATGTCGCCGCCGAAGGCGCCAGATATGCCCAACCGCACCAGGCCGCCGGGGAGGAGGCTGCCGCCGATTTCCTGGGGCAGGGTGATGGAACGCGGCATCGCCCCGCCGGTGATGGTGTTGCTGCGCAGCCAGACGAATTTGTCGGCCTGAGTTGTGGGGTCCACATAGCTCCCCTGAGCGGTCTGTTTGGCCAGACCGAAAGCTGAAGAAAGTGCTGGTATCGACATGGTTCAACCTCCTAATCAGGAACGTGCTCGGTGACATACTCCAGAAAGAGTATGGTGCGCCAAGCGTACTCGTCGTCCGGTCCACCGCTCTCGCGAGAACCCATCATCACCACCGGGTTGATGCCCACTATCACCCGCTCGCCGAAGTCGTCCTCCAGGTCGCTCATATCGGCCTTTGTCAGGACGCGGCGCACGCGCCCCACAACCTGGGAGTTGAGCTCCTCCGCCTCGTCCTGGTTCAATCCCTCCGGCCAGACGATGACCTCGACGGTGAAGCGCCGATACCATTGCTCGATGGCGGGGGCGCCGATGGCCACGCCGATTTCGCGGCGGATGCGTTCGTCAAACCAACCGCCGCGCACCGACTGGGCATCGTGGTAGTTGCGGTGCACCGCTACCACCGGCGACCACTCCGAGGGGTCATCCTGGAACATCCCCTTCTGCACCCGCTTCACCCTGCTGGGGTCGTTTGCGGGGACGTTGGTCTGACATTCCTGGGTCAGAATCTGTACCAGGCGGTTCATGATGCGTGAGCTTATGTCCATGAGACCCTCCGCAAGCGAAATGTGCCGCGGCGGATGCGGTCATCGATTTTCTGCTGATATTGTTGCATCAGCAGGTCGTGCATCATGATGAGCGGGTTGTCGTCCCGTTCGCCGCGCTCGCGGAAGCGGTCCAGCTTGGCCGCAATCGTCCCCACCTTCTGGTGGAACTTAGCCGCGGCGTAGAGCAGAATCAGCTCCTCGTCGGCAAGCGGGACGGTGAGCTCGGCCTCGTCATAGGACTTGCCTTGTGGGATGACGAAGGCGTGTAGACCGCGGTAGTGCAGGCGCACGCTTTGGGACGGCGTCTCGGACAGTCGAATCTTCTCGCCGTACCAGTACCAACACTGAGCGGGCATGTTGGTTGCCCCCAGGTAGTACTGTGGCCAGATGGTGTCGTCGACCTCAACGGCATCCACCGACTCCCCCGGCAACATATCCGCCGGTGGCGGAATATCGATTGTGGGTTGATATTCCGCCACCAGACAGCGCGGAAAGTGATGCGAGTAGTCGGCCAATGCGTAGTCCAGGTAGTCGTTCAACTCCTCATCGGACGCCTTCTTGGTGGTGGTGTCCTTGAGGAAGTTGCGCACCTTTTCCCGCATCTCAGCCCGTGTGGTCATTAGGCATTCCCGTAGTTCGCGGTGGATGCAGCCGTAATCCAGACCTCCACGAAGGCATCCTCAATCAGATGGAAGTCGAAGATGCCGTACCAGGAGATGCGCTGGATGCGGCTGAAGTCATCGATGACGGGCGGCACGCGCACCTCGGGCGGCAGGCCGACGGCAAACACCAGCCCCGGACCGCCAATCATCACCGAGGCGTAGAGGTCACGGGCTTCGGTGACGTAATCCCCAGCGTTGTGTGCCACCAGGAGCGGGCGGTCGAAGTAGAGGCGGCTGTTCGCGCTGTCGACTTGGATGATGACGCGGTGCTCGGCGTACTCGTCCGTCTCCAACACGGCAGTGCCCAACGAAGCGGTGTGGATGGTCACCTCCATACCCACAGCGAAGTTGGTGGTGCTGGCGACGGACACGTACTTGGGCTTGTTCTGGGCATCGCTGTTGGGACCGCCCTGGCCCTTCACGGTGGCACTGCTCAGCGTGGTCTGGGCGACCATCTCACCGGCGTTGGGCAGGCGGCAGAAGTTGTTCTGCACGTAGCGCACGCCGTCGAGCATGCCCACCTCACCGCGGATGACCGCCTGGGGGTCGGCGTAGAGCTTGACATCCTGCCAGTTCGAAGATGCGGCATTGCGGATGTCGCGCCCCACACGCGGGTGGATGATGCAGATGGGCGCCTCGCCGCCGTTCAGCCCCACGGCATTGCGGCTCTGCAGGTTGGTGCGGCTGAGGTCGCCGTAGTCAGGCAGGAAGACGTCCGTCCTGGAGATGTTCGCACGGCTCGTCACCGAACCCGGATAGCGCAGGTGGGAGGTGGTCAGGAAGGCATTGCGCGCTAAGATTTCGAGCGACTCGACCAGGTTACGCCCCAGCTTCTCACGCACCAAAGACTCGAAGTCCTCAGACCAATAGGAGGTGAGGTTCTGTAGCGTATTGGTCTTGATGGTATTACCGTGCTCCGAGATGGTCAGCGTGATGGTGGAGCCGTCCAGGTAGGCGCCTTCCACAAAGGGCACCGCTTCCACCAGCTGGCCGATGGCAGGATGCAAATCATGGGCCTTGCTGAAGACCATCTGCCTGGTTCGCGCGGCGGCGAAGTCAACCTTCTCGCGTGCCAGACCGGCGAAGATGGTCTCGGCGCGCAGGACATCGCGCAGTACCGATTGGTAGTAAATGCGATGCGACTCAGGCAGAATGCTGGTTGTCAGAACACCAGATTCTAAGGCAGGCATGGTGCATACTCCTTTCTCTCAAAAAATTGCGGAGGCCAAAAGCCTCCGCTTTTTCAGGTAAGCACAGGTTGAATGGTGTTGATGCTAGGACTGGGTCTCTGCCCAGCGTTTGTAGGCGCTGGAGAGCTCGGCGAATTCGGGCGTCCCCGCTGCCTTCATGAGCGCCTGGTGCCAGGCCTCATGGGTGGCATAGGGGTAGACCTGGGGGGACGTGCGCGCTGTTGTGGGTGGCGGCACCATTCCGGCGGTCAGCTTCTGGGCCTTCTGGGCTGCCGCGTCGTCCAGCGTCTTCTGCAACGTCTCCAGGTAACGCCGCATGCTCTCCTCATCGTCCATGGCTGGGATGGCCTCGGCGAGCGGCAAGAGCTCGGGGTAGTTTCTCAACGCCTCCATCTTGCGCTGATAGGCGCTGAGTTGTCCCAACTGTACCTGCGCCTGCTCATGCGCGCTCTGCAGCTGTCTGAGCTGCTCCTCCCATTGCAATCTCAGCGCATCCCATTTGGCACGTTCCTGGTTTGCCAGGTCGTCCTTCTCTTTGAGCGCTTTGCTCAGGGATTCGAGTTGCTCTTGCAGGGCAGCGATTTGCTTGTCGCGCTCGCTCAAGACCTTGGTCATGCCGATATAGCGCTCTTTCCAGTTCTCACGCCCTTGCGTTTCACCAGCAACGCTGTCCGGGACAGGGGGCTGGTTTACCTGGGGGGTTTCCTCACTCATCGTTTATCTCCTCCTAAAGCCACTGTGATTTCCTTCAGATACTTGCGCCCGGCTTCCGTCAGGCGATAGCCATGGCCGGTGGTGGAGATGCCATCCATCCGTGTCACAATCATGGTCACCCTCTCGACGTAGCCCAGGGCCATCAGCTGTTGGATGCGGGCGCGTATCCACGCCTCGCTGTGTCCGGTCAAATCGTGCAGCTGGCAGACGCGCACGGCATCCGTCGCCGCTTCCTGCGCGTAGACCTTGCACTTCTCAATCGCTTCCAAGAGTTGTTGTGCTGTGATGTCAACCTGCTCATCACGTCCTTTAGTGAGTACTTGCATATCGCCTCCATGGTACCAATGGCCTTGGTTCATATCGATGCCTTCCCAACCAGAATGTCTCCACCCTGCTGCGATACATGATGCTGACCAGAAGTCCGATGTGCACCAACGGCTCGTAGGGCAATTGGTGCACATAGTCGTCCGTCACCTTCCAACAGGGGGTGCTGAAGGCTTGCGCCCGGTAATTGTCCCCCGTGTCGGCATAGCGATGGGTATGTGAGCGCACGATGATGTCGGGCGGCCTTTGCCCCTGTTGAGTGCGTGCCCACACCACCTCCATCAGGATGCGGTTGAGCGCGTTGCTCCGGGTATGGGGCAAGCGCCCCATGCTCCCATGGTGGCGGAAGTCGAAGAGGACGTCGTTGTCCGTCATCAGCAGGAGATGCGCCCAGCTGTATCTCCCCCTGGGGTCGGGGTGGGCATTGAGCAGATAACCGACCTGCCCATCGAGCCCGCCCTGTTGTCCCACATGGGAGAAGGTGCCCTCGACCACAAAGAGGTCGTCGGCGAGCTTGGCCGGTCCTCTGAGCAGATGGGCGGCTGTCTGCACCATCCAGCCCTCGTTGCGCGTCATCAGCTGATAGGTGTCGTGATGGTCGCCCTCCACCAGGTCGCCGTTGAGCACCAGGTAGAGATGGGCTTTCAGGTTGCGCTTCATCTGCCATATCTGGCGCCAGGCATCGCACCAGCATGACCACAGCCATTTTTGCACCTCGTTGAGTTGCACGTAGTTGCCATCGGGCAGACGCACGTCAGGCGGGCATATCGCCACCGTGCTCCCCACGTGCAGGTCCGCCGCCACCACCACCATCTCGCAGGGTCTGGAGGTAGCTATTCCACCGACGGATGCGTTCAATTTCTTCCCCTTCGGACCCATTGCGAACGCCAAAACCGGCAATAGCCTCCTCTGGACTAATCATGTTGTATTGCGCCCTTGCCATGAACTCCTCAATCCACAGGCGCATGTCGCGCGGGATGAGGGGTGCGAAATTGGGCACCACTGCATATTCCCTGAACCCTTTATAACGTCCTGTGATATCCCGCTCCTCCATCATGGTGAGCATGAAATTTGCCAGGCGCGTCAACCCATTGGTGAGGTAGGCACGGGACATCTTGGCCATCTGGAGCATGGGCCAGAGGCGCAGCTCCAGGGTCACCCCGGACCTTTGCGAGCCCTCGTCCTCACCGAAGGCCACCGCTGAGGTGAAGGCGCTGTTGCGCACCAGGTTGAGCATATAGCCCATGTACTGGAAGGACGAGACCGGCTCTGGCTGGGCCGCCAACACAAAGACGTCGGGCGGGTCGGTGCCGGGCATGGACATGCCCAGGTTCCAGATGACATCCGGCCCGATTTGCAGGTCCTTCTGCGGATTGCCGCGGTAATTGCGCACGCAGCGAATTGGATGGGCATTGTCGTTGATGCGGTCGCCGATGTCGGCCAGACGTGCGTTGAGCTCGTCCTGCAATCCCATGATGTCCTCGCTCAACGGGATGCCGTAGAACCCGTCGGAGCGGATGCGTGGGATGTACACAATGGGCACAAAGCCCCATGGGTTCTCCCCGCTGGCCAGGACGAAATCGCCCACGGTGACGCGATAGGAGGTGGTGGTCCAGTGCTCCACGTAGACCACGTCCTCGCGGAACTTGTCCTCCGGGATGTTATAGGCCAAGGATGCTTCGTGTCGGTCCACGGGGATGGCAATGTATGCTTCCAGAATCTCGTTCATGTCGATGGGAGAATGTCGCGGGAAGACCTGGTAGGGCATGAGCTTGTCCACGCGCACCCCGTGGGGTGCCCAGGGGTCCACGGCGACTCTCAGATATCCCCCGCCATAGACCTGCATATCGAGGCCCACCTCCAGGATTTTGCTGGAGAAGCAGGAATATTCCATGCTCTCGACAACAGATTGGCGCACCATATCCGCCCTTTCCCGTTCCTCGGGGCTTTCATCCCTGGGCTGGCAGCGGAAGACCACCACATCGTCATCCCATTGGCCGAAGAGGGCTCCGGCCTGAGCCAGGCACATCATGCGCACCAGGTTGATGCGCAATGGAAAGAGCAAAGGGGAATCGGGGGCATCCCCGGCCCTTTTCTCGAAGATGCGTCCGCTGAAGTACTGCCAGCACTTCTGGTAGCGCTGCATCTGGTAGGACCAGGACTCGTCGGCCTGGTCCCCGTGGACGAAATCACCGTAGCTGCTGACGAACATAGTCCCTCACGGTGCCTGTAGGATGCGTACAAAAGCCTCAAAAGCGCGCGTGCCGATGGCCACCACAATCAGTGCCAGGACGGCATAGAGCGTCACCTTCATCATGCCGTCGCGCAGGCCCTGGATGGATTCAGACAAGCTTCCCAACATTCCCTCGATGCGGGCGATGGACTCCTGGGCCAGGTGCTGCCGTTCCTGTAAATTGCTAATCGCCTCATCGTGTCTTCGCGTTAGCGCGCCCAATTCCCCTAACATCTGGGCGTGTTGGTCCAGGCGGGAGCTGTGCTCGGCCAGTGTCTTGGAGTGGTCTATCAGCGTCTTAGTGAGTTCGTCGTCCATAGGCACTCCGATATACAAAAGGCCGGAGCACCCTCCGGCCTGGTCAGGCGAAACGTATCATCTTCCTCGCTTTGCCAACGCGGACGCGATACTCAAAAATGCCGCTGATGGGCAGCCCATCCTGCACCTTGATGCTCACGGGTGTGCCGTAGATGGCGATGGCGTGCAATAAGCGCGCCTCGTGTGGTTTTAGCGTGCACGGCACATCGCGGTTCCCGATGACGATTTCATCGGGGATGAGCTCGCCGAACTCCAGCTCTTTGATGGCTTTGAGTAAAGAAGCTTCCGCGCTGGATATCTTCGTCTGCATTGTACCACATACCTTTAGGTTTGTCAACCGTTGTGTCATTCTGATGACACGTTCTCGCGGGAATTCCGTGGAGCAGGACGTGCCAGCAGAAGCGTAGGCGCAGCCAGAATTCCTTCATCGTGCCCTCCGGATGAACTGTTGTTGTCTCCTCCCCGGTGTCCTGGTACGGCTGGAGGAGGTGGGTAGCTGATAGGTTGTGACCTCTTTGGGTTGCAGGAAGCGCACCACGTAGGCAAAGACCATCAGAGTGGCGACCAAATCCTGGGCCAGGTCCTTGTCATCGCGCCGGTAGGCTCTGAGTTGGGTTCTCAGGCCCTTGATGAAGGGCCATTCAATCTCGTGATTTTGCACCATGAGCTTGAGGGCGTTGAGCATCGCCGTCTTATCGTTGCTGAAGGTCACCGAATCGACGTGAATGCCCTCCCTTTCCAGCACCAATTCGTCAATCGCCTTTTGGGGGCCGGTGGCATCCAATCCGCGGACGACCGGATTGTACTTTTCCAGGGCGTATTTGAGCGTAGCAAGCCATGGCGTATAGCTGCCGTTACCCGAAACCCAGTGCATGAAGACCATGCGGTAGGGTTTATGGGTCACGTCGAAGACCATGACCACGCCTGCGTTGCGTTTTGGCGGGTTTGCGGTGCCTGGGTCGGCGGCCATGGCGTAGATTCGGCCTGCTTCGGCGGGCATTTCCCAACGGACGACGCCGATTCTGGGCAATTCCGTGACCATAGCGCCCTTTAATGGCGTTCCGGAGGTCTCGGAACCGTCCTCGTGTATCACAATGGGGTTGGTATAATGCTCCATGAGGGCATTGAGCTCGGGATTTTCGCACGCGTTGATGTGTTCTTCGGAGAATTCCGACTCGCCCCAATCGGGAAATTCGGCCATGACCTCCTGTTTGACCATCTCGGCGGGCATGTCTTTGATGATTTCTTCCCTCTGCCAGTCGGGGATATAGACGTTATCGAACAGTGTTGCGCGCAGGGAGAAGTAACTTTTGGGGTCATAGTCCTCGATTTTGCTGTCGGGGATACCCCTTTCCCATCTTTTTCTGAGCCAAGGGACATCCGTTGGGGTTGTTGTGACAAAAAGGCGGGCGATGCGCGGTGTTCCGTCCTCTCTACGACCTCTCAGACGGCCTCTCAGGGCAATAATCGTCTCTTCCGAGCGCTCATAACCTCCCTCGTCGAAGTTGATTTCATCCCATTCCGAGCCGCGAATCCCCTGGGCTTGGAATCCGACGGTCATAAAGGCGATGTAAGAATTGATATGGGTGGTGATTTTGGGATAAGGTTTGACGCGGATTTCCTTGATAAAGCGTTGGATGCGCGTATTGCTCTCAATCATCCCACGCAAAAGCTCGAACATGAGGTTGGCCTGGAAGCTGGAAATCGAGGTGTTGAGTGCGCGGTAATAGGGGATGGTGAGTGCTCTGGTCAAAAAGAGCATCCCCAGGGCGGATGTTTTCCCTGCGCCGATGCCTGCGACGAAGGTCACATTGGGTTGTGGGGCGTAATAGACCACGTACTGGTGTTTCATGGGATTCCAATCGTAGTATGCCTGGGTGAAGAGGTGGTATCCTCCGCATGGCACCGTTGAGAAGAGCTTCAAATCCTCACTCGTCAGGTGCATAGCGTCTCCTCAATTCCCGTGCGATTTCCCGCTCTTCCTCGTCCGCTTCCCCGCCAATCAACGCCCTCAAGACCCCGGGGGTTAACAAATATCTCTTCCCGTCCAGGATAACTGAACCGCGATGGGCGGCGTCGTGATGGGGTGCGCACAGTGCAATCAGATTTTCAAGGCAATCTTCCCCACCGGAACCCACGCTCTGGATGTGATGAGCGTGCATTGCCCTCAGTGTCAGCAGGCGGCCACACACGAGGCAGCGCCCATCGCGGTATAACAGCATCTTCCTCAGAACCTCAGGCACGCGGTGTTTCACGCCCTTATCATAGCACAAATGTGCCACCAGTGCAACCAATGTGTCACCGATTTGACATACTCATCATCTTCTGATACAATGGCCTCAGTTCTCGCGAGAAAGGAGGTTAGATGTGAAGGGTTTCTACCTCGATGCCGACGGCAGTTCAGGGGATTCCGATACCGAACTTGCCATGGCCTATTTCTTCTACCAAGCTTTTGAGTTGTTCAAGCGCAAGCACAAGGCTTATGGACCCACCAACATCGCGCGGTTGGGTCTCAAAGGTGTCCTCAGCCGCCTCATCTACGACAAAGGGTCCAGATTAGAACGCGTCTTGAACGGCCAAGACCTGCCGGACGAGGCCGTAGAGGATGCCCTCTACGACACTGCGGTTTATGCCGTCATTGCCCTCGTCCTCAAGCACGGCTTTTGGCCGCAGCTCGTTCTGAAAACCAATCCCTTACCGGAGGAGCTATGTTCACCTTCTACGTTTACTCAGACCAGCCCGCAACCAAACTAGCCCATCTGTTATTCCATCTCGAGCGGCGCATCGTCCAGGTGGACGGTGAAAACCCAGTCTTAATCTCAGTACCAGCACGGGAGGACCAATATGGAGAATACCAGCGACTCACCGAAAGTTACGGATTCAGCACCAAGCCCAGAGAAGGAAGCCAAGCCCATGAAAGAGACGAAAGAAAGAAAGGCCGAAAAGCTGTACAAGATATTCCAGGGGTGGATAAAGGAGCTGACGGAGTACCCTCCACTTCCTAGTGGCCATCACGTCATCCCACTCGAGTGGGAACTCATGACCAGCACCCCATTCGAGAGCCTGAGCACACACCTGAAACAGAAGTTCGAGAAACTCGCCCAAGACCTGTAAAAGGTCTCTGATTCCCGAAAAGAGCGACATAGACGTCGCTCTTTTTTTATTTGTCAAGCCGAATTCTGGAAGACCTTTCTCGGAAAAGGGGGTTAAAACGCCCCGGGGGGATGCCCAACTGTGAACCAGTACCCCTACGGGTATCCCGTCGGCTTGGCGCGGCCGACGGTAGGGGTACAGAAAAAAGTTCAACACGAAAGGGGATGCAAAGAAATGGCTATAGTAATTTTGACTGGTCGGCCTTCCAACATTACTGTTACCCCACTCGAGGGCGACGGTAACACGGACCGATATCGAGTGAATTGGTATCTTCGGGATGTGCTTAGCTATTCGGTTACACGTTTCGTTAATTCGCTCGAGGCTGGTGCCCGATTGGCACAAGCCTTGTCAGAGCAGGAGGCTATTGTGGTAGTGGGAAGCGTCACGGGTTCCTGGAACGGGACCGTTGACATTCTCGTTTCGAACATCACGCTTCCCAAGCCTCCAGCAGAGGGCGACGAGAACCAGCAAGAGCGGCCGCAGCAAAGAAAGAGGTATAACCTCGAGGAGCTAAGAGAATTGCTGAAACAGAAGCAATCGTAGCCCTCGAGAGAGGGGAAGGTGCGTCGCGCCGCGCGCCTTTCCCCTTTTTTTGCGGAAGTAGACCTCTTTTAGTAATAAGACCTCTTTGGTCTATTTACGCAAAAAGGTCTAAGTACCTTTTTGGTCTAGTCGCTTTTTTTTGGCAACTAGACCTAAAAGGTCTAATTACTAAAGAGGTCTAATTACCGTTGTTGGTCTGGTTACTCTGAATAGTAATTAGACCAAAGACATCCAGTATGAAAACTGGATATCTTTGGTCTAATTACTATTCCACTGAAGTGGACCGAAATGGGAGAATTCCCAGAGTAGGTCCGCTTCGGTGTCCTAAACCCCTAAAATGGGGGATTGAAATGGTTATATACACCCGACCTTCTTGGACAAAAGGGTGGGGGCCATACCCCCCATACCTCAAATCCAAGGAGGTCGGGTGATTAAAAATTCAAAGGAGGCAAGAGGTGAAACGCATAATCACGATGTTTGCAGTGCTCGCAATCGTTCTTCAATTGCCTGTTATCACAATAGATAACGGGCAGATTTGTTGGAAAGACGAGAACGGGTCCATCTGCGTCGCTTTTGGCGACGCGATGGGCCTGGCGCATCGTTTGGAGGTCCTGCCGTGAGCGAGGAGTGGCTTCGTTCCGGGAACTGGTGCGGAGGCCTCTTCTATGAGGCTGATGGCACCAGTTGGTCCTCCGTAGAGCTGGCCGTCGAGAGACGGCTGGCTCAGGACCGGGGCTGGCAAAGCTTCCTCCGTCGGCGGCGGGGTATGAACCGTCGCCGGGAGGAGAGCTGTGCTAGAACGGGCGACGTGCGGTATCGTTGCCCGTTCTAGTGGAAGGGGAGGCAGGGAGTTGGTCTCTGCCTGGCCGCAGCAGTGGGTGGGGGCTGCGGCTCATTGAGATAGGAAGCCCTGCGGGGCATTACGACGCATCCAGGAGGAGTAAAATGGAAAGTCTGATGAGGGGTCTTGCGCGTGAGGTGCAATATCTCACGCGCGATTACAATACAGACCAATGGGCCGTATTCAAGGCCCTCGTCCCGGTGCTGGTTTACGAAAAAGCGCCGGACGAGGCCATGGAGGCGACTCTGGCGGTCGTAGATACGGCTAGACAGTTGGCAGCTCGTCATGAGCTGCCGATTGTCGAGGCCATCAAGGAGGCGATTCGCACCGAGTACGGTGCGTAGCCTCCTCCGCGCCTTTGGTACCGACAGGAGGGCGCGTTATAAGTACTCCTGTAAGTTCCGCGAGAATACTGGCGTTCTCGCGAGAATGATGGTACAAAGGATGGGGAGCCCAGGAGCCAGTCAAATCCTGGGTGGCCCGCAGAGGTGGGGTGGGGCTGCGGGCAAAAAATCAAAAAAAATCAAAAAAAAGAAAGGAAGTAGGACATGGATGAGATGTTTGGTATCATGTTTCTGTCCGTTGGAGACGGCTATGTCCGTCTCCAGGGGACAATCTCCGTCGAGGAGGACTACGTCATCCTTGACGGAGCAGGTGTCTACGCCAAGGTCCCGAGGCGTGTCTGTCTCATCGAGAAGGAGGGGGACGATGAGTACATCATCGTGCATGTGTCCCCCTCTAGCGGGGGCGCTTAAGCATCCCCGTCCGTGGTAAAAAGGTGCTACGGCGCCACGTAAAATAAGACCGTAAGTCCTGCGGGTGAACCGACTAGCCCGTAGGACGAGGCACCAGAAGGGAGCCCACAGGGGGTCGGCGCTCTGTGGGCATGCTCTCCAGTAGGGGGGTGGGGACTGGAGAGAGGG